>Ga0207433_10000802_pt1 | contig 70415 bp, 74 predicted proteins | sample YelNatPaOPGAMG01_FD_187559 | JGI IMG/M metagenome (GOLD analysis project Ga0207433, IMG submission 187559) | Hot spring thermophilic microbial communities from Obsidian Pool, Yellowstone National Park, USA - OP-RAMG-01 (SPAdes) (version 3) | ecosystem: Environmental > Aquatic > Thermal springs...
ATTGCGATTTAACCTTAATTCTCTAGCTGCCTGAACTGCCGTTAATTCGTTAGCAAAACAGTGCAAAATCTTCTTAATCTTAAAAGTCGATAATTTACTGTATTTCATAGGTCTTTTACTACATTGTAGCAAAATTTCCTATGCAAGACCCATATATATATATGAATGAATTGATCAAACGATTGGAAAGTCTCCTGCAGGAAGTGCGGGACCTGAAGAAGCATCTAGACCTGCCGCAAAAGGAGCAACGGGTCTTGGAATTGCAGGACAAAATGCAGCAGCCGGACTTTTGGAATGATAACAACCAGGCGCAGAAGGTCAGTCAGGAATACAATCAGCTAAAAGGATTCTACGATTTTTGGCAAGAGTTAGAAAGGGACATCGCGGAGACTTTGGAGCTTGTCAGGCACAATACCGATGAGTCGGAAGAGACGAAAAAATATCTGGCCGATCACACGGCGGAGTTGGAAAACAAATACCGCAAGAACCGCTTTATGGCCTTGCTGTCAAAGAAATACGACGACCACAACGCCATCTTCTCCATCCATTCGGGGGCAGGCGGGGTGGATGCCCAGGATTGGGCGGAGATGCTTTTGCGGATGTATCTGCGTTATTGCGAACGGAAAGGGTTTGTGACTGAATTATTGGAACTCAGCCGCGGCGAACAGGGCGGGGTAAAGACCGCGGTCGTGGAGGTTCATGGCGCTTTTGCTTACGGCTTGCTCAAGAGCGAGGCCGGAGTGCACCGCCTAGTCAGGCTTTCGCCGTTCAATCCGGCGCATACCAGGGAAACCTCTTTTGCCTTGCTCGAGCTTCTGCCGTTGCTTGAGGACGTGGAGCAGGTAAAGATAAATCCGAAAGACTTGAAAATAGAAGTGACCACGTCGTCAGGTCATGGCGGGCAGTCCGTAAATACTACTTATAGCGCCGTGCGCATCACCCACATTCCCACGGGACTCAAGGTCAGCATCCAGAACGAGCGGTCCCAGCACCAGAACCGAGAGATAGCGCTCAAGATATTGCAGGCTAAGCTCAAGGCGTTGGAAGAGGAAAAGCTGCAGAAAGAGAAACAAGCCATCCGCGGGGAATTCAAGAGCGCGGAATGGGGAAATCAAATCCGTTCGTACGTGCTTCATCCGTACAAGATGGTCAAGGATCATCGCACGGGCATGGAAACTTCCGATCCGGATTCGGTCCTGAACGGCGAGCTGGACGAATTCGTGGAAAAGTACCTGGAACAAGGCGTAAATCGGAAATAGTGGATAAAATATTTCATCGCGAAGCAAAAGTTTGATATAATTAATATATCGAATTAATGAATTAGACCCGCCTAAGGCAGGCGCGCGAACTTACGAAGAATTACAAATAATTTATTCGTAGATTCGCAATTATTCGTAGATTCGTTTTGTTCGTAGATTCGATAAATTATGATCAAGTTTGAGAACGTAAGTAAGACATATAACCATTCCAAGGCCTTAAATAACGTCAATTTAGAGATACATCATGGCGAATTCATTTCGCTCGTGGGGCTTTCGGGCGCGGGGAAGTCCACGTTGCTCAAGCTTATCATTGGCGAAGAAAAATTGGACGAAGGTCGGATACTTATAGACGACATTGACATCTCCGGAGTCAATAAGAATGACCTACCGTTCCTGCGCCGGAAGATAGGCGTGGTGTTCCAGGATATCAAGCTATTGCCACGGCGCACTGCCTTTGAGAACGTTGCTTTTGCCATGGAAGTCTGCGGGCACCGCAAGGACAAAATCGCCAAGGATGTACCTAAGATACTGGAGTTGGTCGGACTGCTGCACAAGAAGGACAATTTCCCGCACGAGATGTCGGGCGGGGAAAAGCAGCGCGTGGCCATTGCCCGCGCGCTTGCCCACCGGCCGGTCCTGCTTTTGGCAGATGAACCCACGGGAAATCTGGATGAGGTCAACGCGGGCGAGGTCATTGACCTGCTTTTGAAGATAAACCAGCTGGGGACCACGGTCGTCTTGGCAACTCATGCCGCAGATATGGTCAACCGCATCAAGAAGCGCGTCATCACCATTGAAGGCGGTCGCGTGGTCATGGAACAGGAAAAGGGACACTATAAATTGTAATGACAAAAATTAAAAAAATGAAAAAATTGACAAAATTTGAAATCAATTTTAGTGCAAAATAATCTTTTTCATTTTTGTTCAATGTTATAATGTTCGATTCAATCTCATTCTTTCGGATAATCAAAACCGGAGTCGTCAATTTCTGGCGAAATTCCTGGCTTTCGGCGGCCGCGACCATGGTGATGACTATCACCCTGGTAATTTTTGCCGTTTTATTTCTACTGTTTGCAGTCACGAACTATTCCATCAAGTCCATCCAGGATACCGTGGACATTAGCGTCTACTTCAAGAACGGACTAGTGGAAGACCAGATTTTGAGCATCAAGAAAGACCTTGAGACCGACCCCAAGATAAAAGAGATTAGCTACACCTCTTCCGCGCAAGCCCTGGAAGAATTTAAGATCAAGCACCAAAATGACCCCCTCATCACCCAGTCCCTGGAGGAGTTAAGCGATAATCCTTTACCCGCGACTTTCAACGTCAAAGCCAATACTTTGGAAGACTATCCGGCCGTAGCCGAACATCTGAAGGACGCCAAATACCAAGATTTCATCTCCAAAGTGAATTATGAAGATAACCGTGACATAATAGACAGGCTCGGAAAAATCCTTAAGTTTATCATCACGTTTGGCGTCAGCCTCATTGCCGTCTTTTCGCTCATTGCTATCCTGGTCGTTTACAACACCATCACCTTGACGATATATAACCGTAAGGAAGAATTAGAGATAATGCGTCTGGTCGGGGCGACCAACTGGTATATTCGCGGCCCTTTTTTGGTCGAAGCGATATTTTACAGCCTGGCGTCTACGGTGATCGCGTCCTTGCTGTTTTTGCCGGTCTTTAGCAATGTCCTGCCGAAGATTACGATGTTCGTCAATCCCCAGGTTACGCTCTTTAATCAGAATGTGCTAAATTTCTGGTATCTGGTCGCGATGCTCCTGGTGTTGTCCGTCATTTTGGCGATAATCTCAGTATTTTTGGCGACCAGGAAGTATTTGAAGATATAGTCTTACACAGATCACAGATTTCACGGATTTACTGATTTATTATTAGCTTCTTCTTGCGATGGGTATTAAATAGTGCCGTTTCAATCTGTGTATCTGTGCCTATCCGTGATCTTTGGATTGTATTTGACAAAATCCCGGCATTCGGTATACTGGAAAAGAGCCTAAATAGCGACTCTCGCGAAAGGGGCTTTTTTTGTTTAAAAACGCTGATCTTACGTTGAAATACTACAGCTGTTGGGGGTCCTGCGATAGATTCAAGTATATTAATAAACAGCAAATATGAAGGTCATTTTCATAAAAGATCTTTCTGGAACGGCCAAGAAAGGCGAGGTTAAAGAAGTCAGCGAGGGCTATGCCTTTAACTTCCTTATTCCTAAAGGCTTTGTTCAACCAGTAACACAGCAGCTTCAGGCTAAGCTGGAAAAGGAAGCGAAGGAAGCTACGGCGAAAAAGGAAAAAGAGACAGCTAGGCTGTGGGCGTTGAAACAGGAATTGGAGAAAAGAACCTTTACCATCAAGGTCAAGGTAGGGGATAAGGGTCAGGTATTCGGAAGTGTGCACGAGAAAGATATCGCTAAGGTCATCGGGGATAAACTCAATATCGCTTTGGAAAAAAATCAGGTAGAGCTTGCCTCTCCCGTTAAAGAGCTTGGCATCCATCCGATATCGTTAAAACTCGGCAGCGGAATCATCGCCCAAACCAAACTTCATTTGGAACCTTTAACTTGAATCTGTCAAAACTTTCATACTACATAGTATCGAAGTATTTACTTTTTGATATCTATGACGCAGAAAACAAAAAATTCATTGTACATTTTGGTTATCGGGGTCGCGGCAACCGCGGCAGCCACGATGCTGCTGGGTAATATCGATCAGTATTACCGCCAAAGCGATGATCTGGTCGGCACGGATGTTGGGAAAGACTATGCGGCAGGGCAAGGGGAGCTGAAGACCTTCCAGAATGGCGATATTGAGTTTAAATACCCCCAAAATATTATAGTGACGGAAAAAGACGGACAGGTTACGTTGAATCATAATATCCCGTTTCAGAATCACGGAACTTGCGATATGAGAGGGGACGAGCAAACCTACCCGACGCTGGACGATTTTAATGTTTACATCCGGATAATGGACGGAAACTTGGCGCAAGCGGCGAAAAGTTCGTCGTCGTATATGCCAGCGGAGAATTTTGCCAGCGATACGCTGAAGATAAGTCCGGGATATATCGACAAATATCAAGTAGGGGACTGGAGCGGATTTGCCATATACGAAGGCGTGGAAGGCTGCGGACACACGAGATATTATTTTCCGGTCAATTCCGCAAAGACCCTTGTCGTTACTAAAGACATGGTCCAGCAGCTCTCCGGCGTTATGAGCTCGAACATCAAAGAAGAGATACTTAAGGTCCCGGGCGCGATATCGCCGGAAGAATCGGATAAAATATTCAGGCAGATCCTGGAATCGCTCAAGGTTAACCAATCTTTTAATAATTAAAATTATTTAATATTAAAATCATAATATGTCTTACCATGTCAAGCCGCGTAAGGCGCAAAAACTAAATACTAAGTTCATTTTTGTATCTGGTGGTGTCATTTCTTCGGTTGGGAAAGGAATCACGACCGCGACTCTTGCCGCCTTACTTGAAGCTAGGGGTTATACCGTGGCGCCGGTCAAGATGGATGCCTATTTGAACGTGGACGCGGGCACTATACGGCCACAGGAGCACGGTGAGGTGTTTGTGACCAAAGACGGCGTGGAGACTGATCAGGACGTAGGGAATTACGAGCGATTTATGAATACGGACCTGTCTTCATCTAATTACGTGACGAACGGGCAGATCTATCAGCATATAATCCAAAAGGAACGCAATTTCGAATACGGCGGTGAAGATGTGGAAGTGGCTTTGCACGTGCCCGAGGAAATAATCAACCGACTGGAAAAAGCAGCCAAGGAGCGTAAGGCGGACTTTGTGATTGCGGAGATAGGCGGAACCGTGGGCGAATATCAGAACATCCTATTTATTGAAGCGAACAGGATAATGAAATATCGCGACAGCCGCGACGTAATCCATATCCATGTCGCTTATCTACCCACCCCTCCCAGCGTCGGGGAAATGAAATCCAAACCCGCTCAGACGTCGGTCAAACTTCTGGTGGGAAGCGGAATACAGCCGGACTTTATTATTGGCCGCGCGGAAAAACCGCTGGACGATCGCCGCAAAGCAACATTGGCCTGGACTTGCAACGTACCGGAGCAAAATATTATCTCTGCGCCGAATCTTGACACTATATACCGCGTGCCTTTGGAGTTTGAGCGGCAAGGCCTGACCGATAAGATTTTGGCAAAGTTCGGCCTGAAGTCTGCCAAGCACGACCTGAACGATTGGAAGAAGATGCTCGACAAGATCAGCAAGATCCGCAAGGAAGTCAATATCGCGGTGGTAGGGAAGTATTACGAGACCGGAGCATATAAGTTGTCGGACGTATATATTTCCGTGGTAGAAGCCATCAAGCACGCTTCTTGGGCCAATGGCGCCAAGGCAAACCTGTATTGGATATCCAGCGTTGACGTGGAAAAGAAGGGTGCAAAAGAGATGCTTTCCGGTTATGACGGCATCGTGGTTCCGGGCGGATTCGGTAGCAGGGGAACGGAGGGAATGATCCAGACTATCCAGTACGCGAGAGAAAATGGCGTCCCGTATCTGGGGTTGTGTTATGGCATGCAGATGGCGACTATAGAATTTGCGCGTAACGTGGCAAAGCTCAAGAATGCCAATACAACGGAAGTAGATAACGAAACGCCGCATCCGGTCATTCATATAATGCCTGATCAAGAGAAGAAGCTTTTAAACCGCGAATATGGCGCCACGATGCGCTTAGGCGGCTGGGATTGTATCATAACCCGTGGCACCAAGACCGAATCCGCTTATCTCAAAGCCGGTCTAATAAAGAAATCCGGCATAGCGAAGATCAACGAGCGCCATCGCCATCGTTACGAATTCAACAACAAATACCGCAAGCAACTCGAGGAAGCCGGACTCGTGTTCGCCGGGACTTCTCCGGACGGGCATTTAGTGGAAATAATCGAGCTTAAGGACCATCCATTCTTTGTGGGTAGTCAATTCCATCCAGAATTCCAGTCTCGTCCGCTCGCGCCGCATCCTTTGTTCGCGGGCTTTATGGAAGCGGTGGTAAAGCTAAAGAATAAGGCGGTAAAACAGGAATCAGTAGAAGCGGCGATTATCGCATAAACTAAACCAAAAATCCCCTGCAAAAAGCAGGGGATTTTTGGTGTATGCGATTTTATTGGGATTCGCTGCCGCGCTTCTCTTGCCTTCGCCGTTCTTTGTCGTTTAACATCGCTTCTCACCTCCCTCATTAGCAGTTAAATGCTTAAAAAAACATCACCGGGATCAATTGATGTTCTGTCGCTTACGCCACCAGGTTCGCAAGACAATAAGGTCCTGCGGCATGGCTTCTTTCTCTTCGTCTTCACCCATGCCCAATTTCTCTTTTTCGCTCCTGATGTCATTGACGTTGGAAGGAGCGCCGCATTTTGCGCCGAATGCCCAAAGATGACGCTTATATATCATAAAACCATAAAATAATTGCTCATTATATACGACGTAATGTCATCGGCAGGGCAGGTCGCAGAAAGTGTTTACGCATCAAAAATAAAAAAAAGGCATATTAAAGCAGGTCATTGTAATTGTATCGGATGATTGCGATAAGCCCCATCTTGTGATATTATGAATTAAAGGCAGCAATGCCGTTTTTAAGTGCATAATAATGATAATTGCTTCAGATCTGACAAAAAAATTCGGCGAATTCACAGCGGTTGACGGCGTTTCCTTTAATGTCGGGGAAGGCGAGATCTTCGCATTCCTCGGGCCGAACGGCGCCGGAAAATCTACCACCATTAAGATGCTTACCACTCTGCTTGCCCCAACGGCAGGACGGATAGAAATTAACGGCTATGATCCTCTGCGGGAACAGGACAAGGTCAGGAGATCTTTTGGGATAGTGTTTCAGGATCCGAGCCTGGATGAGGAACTGACGGCTTATGAAAATATGCAGTTCCACGCGGTACTTTATAGCGTCCCGGCCGCGACACGCAAGGAAAGAATACGGCAATTGTTGGATTTCGTTGAGCTTTGGGATAAAAGGAACGAATTGGTCAAGAATTTTTCCGGCGGGATGAAGCGGCGGCTGGAGATCGCTCGGGGATTTCTGCATCACCCCAGAATAATCTTTCTAGACGAACCCACGCTCGGCCTGGACCCTCAGACGCGCAATCATATGTGGAATTACATCAAAGACCTGAACCGGACCGAGAAGACCACGGTATTCTTCACCACGCATTATATGGATGAAGCCGAGCGCGTGGCGCAGCGTATTGCCATAATCGATCATGGGAAGATACTGGTCACGGGAAGTCCCGAGGAATTAAAGAGGCAGACCGGGACCGGCAGCCTGGAAGACGCGTTCTTAAAGCTTACAGGGCATGGTTTGAGGGAAGAGGAAGTCAATCCGACGCTAGACAGGATGCGCATGAGGCGGAGGGCGAGGGGTAAGTAAGATCATTTCAAACAAATATCTATGAATACCATTTATATATTATGGCTCAGACAGCTTAAGCGATATTTCCGGTCGCGTGCTAGGATGATCGGCAGTCTCGGGCAGCCATTGCTATTCTTGGTTGCCTTGGGTTTCGGTTTCGGCCCGGTTTATTCCAAAGCCGGGCAGGGGAACTTTATCCAGTTCCTGACCCCGGGGATAATCGCTATGAGCGTACTTTTTACCGCGGTCTTTTCCGGGATAGAGATTATCTGGGACAGGCAATTCGGATTTTTGAAGGAGACATTAGCTGCACCCGTGTCCAGGCTCAATATAATGATCGGCCGGACCTTGGGCGGGGCGACTGTGGCCACGCTGCAGGGGATGGTGGTCTTGGTCCTCTCCTATGTGGTAGGATTCAGGATAACTGATTGGCCGCTTATGCCGGTTGCCCTATTTATTATGCTCTTGATGGCTTTATTGTTCACCGCGCTTGGCACCGCGATCGCTTCCGTGGTGGAGGATTTCCAGGGATTCCAACTTATCTCGAACTTTCTGGTGATGCCAGTATTCTTCCTTTCCGGAGCTTTGTTCCCTTTGGAAGGCTTACCGGGCCTGTTGAAGACCATTACCAGGATTAACCCGCTTTCATACGCAGTCGATGGCCTACGTTATACTCTCGCCAACGTGCATCAATTTGCCTTATATACCGATTTTTCTGTATTGGTGGTAGTTACCGCTGTCCTGCTTCTTTTAGGCAGTTATATGTTCACAAAGATCCAGATTTAAAAGATAGCCGTATTGTCTAGGCATTTTCGCATCCAGGCTTCTCATTTAGATTAAGAGACTTTCCTTGAGGCCGTCACTTTAAATGATTGGTTAACCGGACTTTAATGCAAAAAAAAGATTTATCAGAAACAGAGCCGGAGCGGGACAAAGTCCCGCCCGATGTACGGATGCGGTCTGAGATACCTAACGTAGAACACGATCCTACCGAAGGGGAGGATACGGCTTTTGACTTGTCGGGTTTCCTGCAGCAGGTTAATTATCCCGCCACGAAAGAAGACCTGATCGATTACGCGACAGATCTGGGAGTGGAAGATGTGGTCTTTGATATGCTTGAGCAACTGCCAGATACGACATATAACAGCCCGACCGACGTGAGCCAGGCTTTGGAAGAGAACAGTAATGTCGTGAAGTGAGGGACGTTCACTAGATTTAACATCCCCTTGTCCGTCCTCGCGCCGCACTATAGCCCATGCGGCGTTTTTTAATTTCTTGCTGTTAAGGGCGGCTATTTTCGTACGTCTTTTAGGTTACGAAAATTTAATGGAAACAAAATATGTCCAAAACAATTGCATTGATATATTTTATCCTGCTAGCGTTCATCCTATTTAACGCTCCTTCGTTGGAGGCGACCAGAATATTGCCAGACCCGCCGGCTGTGCTAGCCCAGATATCCCAGGCACAGGCATCAGTTAGCAATATATCAAAAAACACCCCCTGAGAAGGGGTGTTATTGAGATCAAAATTATTTGGCGGGGATGACCGATACGATGCTGGTTTTGCTTAAGCCGCCGTGGAATCTGGCGCATTTCTTGTTCTTGAATTTGACCGTGCCATCAACTAAAGCATAAAGGGTTGAGTCACCACCGACTTTTACGTTCTTGCCTGCGTGATATGCGGTGCCGTGCTGGCGGATAATCACTTCACCCTTTTTTACTGCCTGGTCTCCGAAGATCTTAACGCCAAGCCGTTTGGAAACTGAATCGCGGCCTAAACTAGTACTGCCGCCTGCTTTTTTATGAGCCATAAAGAAAAAATAACTTCGTTAATTTTAAATTCCAGATTCCAAACCCCAAAATCCAAGAATAAGTAAACTTTGGAATTTGTTATTTGAAATTTGATATTTTCTTTGAAAAGCTACCGCTTTTCAAAGACCACTATTTCCCTCGCCACAATCTGGTCTTTCCTGTCGTATATCGCGGTTTTTCTCGCTGTAAGCTTCAGGAATTGGAGGTTGCGGGCGATAGGGGAGGGGACAATATCTATAACATTATATCCCAATTCGCCAATAAAGTCAAGGCTATCCATAGTCTCGTAATCATCACGGCCGCGCCGATAAGCGGGGATGCAAATCACTATCCGGGCTTTAGCGGGAAGGAATTTGGCGAACTCAGTAAAGCTTTCTCGGTAAAGTTTTTTCAGGTCTTTGAAGTTGTCCAGAATCTCTTCTTGCTTCGGATATTTCCCGTATGCCGGCCCCAAGGTTCCTTCAGTAACTATGGCGCTGATATTTTGTCCAGTCAGGAGTTTGGAGACATCCCGCGCATCCGACACTTCCAGATGATATTTTCCAGGAGGTATTTTATAACGATTGCGAAACCATTCCAAGTTGGTTTCCGAACCGCGGATGGCAAGCTTGTTGACGTCGCTTCCGAGCATCCGGTAACCGAGCAGCATACCTTCCTGGATTATGGTGCCACTGCCGCAGAACGGGTCCAGGATGGTCGCGTTCGTCCCGCAGCCTGCGAGGTTAAGCATTATCTGGGCAACTTTCGGAGGAATCATTCCTTGTTTTTCGTCCCGAACCGGGCGTTGGTAGTCACGCCGTCCATAATCCTCAAAATCCTGGACCGAACAGGTCTTGGCCGTATAAACCCTATCCTTACCGACCAAGATGCAGATTTCCGCGCCTTTCTGTAAAAGCAGGTTCTTGGTCACGACTACGGATGCCAGTGACAAGGAATTGAACTCCGGCAATACCAGCCTGACGCTGGCTCCTGATTCGGTTAAGGTTTTTTTTATCATCATCCCCAACCGCTTGGGTTCGCCGAAGATGTTGTTAACTGGCCGGTTCTCCTGTCTTGGGCCCGCTTGTCGTTTGGCCAGATCTGCATCAAGAAGATAAATGCTTACTCCGAATTGGGTCTTACCTTTATATTCCTTCAGAAATTGTTTTTTGAGGGTGCTGGGCTTAAAGTAATGTTTCAGCGCGAAATTCACGGAATCCTGGTCGCGTTTCTTTACGAGGTCAATGATCTCCAGGATCTTTATTACTCCGCCAAGTTTTTTTTGGAGCTTTTCCGTATTGAAAGGGTTTTCCGTTTCTATGATCAGCACTTCTTCCGAAGCATCCAGGATTTTGACCGGTTTATCCGTAATCCCTAAGGCTGGATCGGGGCGCTCTAAGATTGCCGAGAGTTCGGCGATGGATAAAGTATACACCCTCCCTAAAACAAATGCGTAGCGCATAATTCTAAATTAAGCGAAAAAATGTTATAATATTGCAAACAAATGACTTATGAACAAATAAAAAATTGGGCAAGGGACAACAAGCAAAAATTCGTCTTAGCCGCTTGTTTTGCTTTGGTTTTTATTGTCGGTTTCGGGACTGGCCGGTTCAACGAGGAAAACGAAAACAAGCTTGATGGCTTTTGTAATAATTATACCATGAACGCGGTAAACAAGCCAGAAAATAAAGATAACGGCAAAACGCAAGAGCCCATTACCTCAGTTGCTACGCAAACAGTCGCTCCCCAAATTTTAGGGCAGGGGATACAGTCTGACTGCCCGGTGAAAGGCAACATTTCGTCAAAAGGTAGCAAGATCTACCATGTCCAAGGAGGGGCTTTTTATAACATCACCAAGCCGGAACAATGTTTTCAGACCGAAGCGGAAGCCCAAGCTGCGGGGTTCAAGAGATCCAGCAGGTAAAAGTATATGGATACGCGTCTTCTGTCGTCACCGGATGAAGGGAGCCAGCGAAGCTTTTGACATTTTATCATTTCCTTAATCTTCTTTATAATGTTTCCTAAAGTCAAACCAGCAAAAAAGCGGATATATTTGGACCACGCGGCAACTACCTATGTGGATCCTTCGGTGGCTAAGGCAATGGAGTCGTATTGGACCAAGTCTTTCGGCAACCCCTCTTCCTTGTATCAGGAAGGGAGGGAGGCGCAGCAAGCTATGGAAGACGCCAGGAGGTCCATTGCGGGTCTGCTTGGCGCCAGGTCAAGCGAGATAATATTCACGGCCGGCGGGACGGAAAGCGTCAATCTGGCCATATTTGGAGTTGCGCGATTTTGCCTTTCTTCCAGATCCAAATCGGCTTCTCGGCCGCATCTTTTGGCTTCAGCCATCGAACATCACGCTGTGCTGAATTCCTTGGAAGCTCTGAAAGCCGAAGGGTGTGAACCGAATGTCGTGGAAGTGGATGGAAATGGTTTTATCCGATTTGATGAATTAAAGGCCGCGCTGCGGCCGGAAACGGTTTTGGTCTCGGTGATGTATGCCAACAATGAAATCGGCACAGTTCAGCCTATAGCGAAGATAGGGAGGTGGCTTTCAGAGGAAAACACGAAACGGCAAGCGCGGGGTTTGCCGCGGGTTCTTTTCCATACCGATGCCTGTCAGGCTGCCGGCGCGTTAAGCATGGATGTGAACAGGTTGGGAGTGGATTTGATGACGGTGAATGGCAGCAAGATATACGGGCCAAAACAAACCGGCTTTTTATACGTGCGGACAGGGACGGATTTAAAGCCGTTGATATATGGCGGTGGTCAAGAACGGAACTTGCGGAGCGGTACGGAGAACGTGCCGGGAATAGTGGGTCTGGCCAAAGCCTTAGAGCTTGCGCAAAAGACCAGATTAAAGGAAAATAAACGGCTGTCAGGTTTAAGGAATTACCTATACGCAAAGATAGTGAAAGCGATCCCTGACGTGATATTAAACGGTCCGGAGGTCGGGAAAACAGATGATATGAATAGGCTGCCAAATAACCTGAATGTTTCATTCCCCGGCGTTGAAGGAGAAGCGTTATTACTCTATTTGGATTCGTACGGGATAAGCGTCTCTACCGGTAGCGCGTGCACGTCACACAGCCCTGATCCGTCACATGTCTTAATAGCCATCGGGCGTTCCTACGACGAAGCCCAAAGTAGCATCCGATTCACTTTAGGGAAAAGAACGACAAGGCAAGAATTGGATTTTGTGACGAGAGTGTTGCCAGGGATAGTTGAAGAGCTTCGCCGCAAATCTAAATGATAAATGAATAGGGTGCAAACATTTAATTCTTATTGTCCGATCAAGATAAATAATACTAATAAGCATATCTTTGTAATTTATATACCGTTACTGTTTTAACAGTATCGGTTTTTAATTTGGGCAAGGTCCAAAAGCGGTTAAGCAGCTCTCAAAAGTGTAAGTAATGGGGGAGTCCTTTAATTTATCCTGGTTTGGACTAGTTTGGAAATATTAAATTACGATTATTTTAATATTTATGATCTTTATTAATCTATTTATTTTATTTGAAAAAATAAAGAATATCCTAATAGGTTTAAATGATAGGTTTAAATGCCAAGACAGAGATTGATATTAGTATTTGGGGGGTTGTGGATAAATCCCTTGAAATTAAATATCCATTGCGTCGCACAATGTATGTTGTACGACACGAGGAAAAGGAAAACCTATAGTATAATACTGTCCCGTTTTTTTACTCTACCTAGATATATTATTGTCCGAGTATTTTTTAAAATGTTTTACTTTCACAATAATGTTCATTATATGCTCCCCGGCCTTGAAATTCATGTTATTAATATATGCGTACTTTTAATAAATATATTTCACCATATATAAAGAGTATCTGTCAAACACAAAATGAATATATCGTTTAGGAAGTGATAAAAAATACATTTATTTCAGGTATAAAATCAGTAGCCCTTCCCTCGACCGCAATCCTGTTTGAGTAGATATAGATATCAGCATAAAAGATCCGCAGATGGCAAATACTACCGCCATCCGCGGAATCAGAGAAAATCCACTTCCAGTCTTGTGCGGGATACCCGTATAGTGAGCCGTTGGCCTTTCTTGGTAAGTCTAGAGGCCTGCCCCGCCCGTAAAACTTTTGGCTCGCTCAGCGGTTCTAATCCGACGATCTCGTTTTCCTTTATTACCAGTCTGCTTACTGAGGCAGACATTTCGGTGGAACTGGTGATTGACATAGACCAGGGCGTCCACGTAAGCGATACGATTTCGGGCTTCGCGCTTCCCGCCGGGTAAATGCTGATCCGCCTTCGTCCTGATTCGGGCAGCACTTCGCATACTCTCTCCTTTCTTTTATTTTGCCCCGGAGAAAACCAGAATTGGAACATATTTCCTCCTGCCCGTTGTGCCTATCTAAAATGTAGGATATTAAACAGACGCGAGCCTTACTCTAACAGCCTATCGGGCAATAAAAAACTGCCGCTAAAACGGCAGTTTCGTATTTTGCATTAATTACTATTTCATTATTGCCATTGCGCATGGATATGATAACCGGGTTTCCCGATGCACTCGGTACTGGCGTCATTGCCTCCAGTCAAGGATATGTATCGATTATCACATTCCAAGCCAATTTTATTGGCCCCGGATTGCCGTAAGCTGGATACTAGCTGGGCTTGGGCTGTGGCATTTGCGGGCTGAGGTATGACATCGACAGCCTTCCCTTGGTAATGAGGGTCGTTTGAAGTACTATGATGGCCGCCGGTGATTGATTCAATAATAAAGCTATTACCGGAGCCCGCTGCTGTTATTAACGCAGTAAGCATCGTTGTGCTGACATCGGTAGAATTTACGTTACAGGCGTTTCCTGGGCCGTCATATACCGCTTTTTTGCCGGCAGCCAGGTCTTGCAGCGTCTTAGACGGGCAATTGCCTGCGCAGTCGCACCTAGTTGAATTGACCGTTATCTTATTGTTCATTCCTAATATAGTTTGTGCTAAAGCTGCGGACGCTCCTGCTGGAGCCGTGACTTTTGGGGTTACGGCTGACGGCATGGGAGCGCCGGGTGCTTGGATGGTGCGGAATGCGATTAGGTCGGGGTTTAGGGTTTTAAGCAAAAGATAACCGGAAAACAGAATGACCATTGCCGTGATTGTGCTGACGAACATGCTTTTTGCTTTATCTACCGCTTCCTGATTGCCGTCCGATGACATATAGATGTAACCCGCGACCACAATCATCATCACTCCGGCAATGGTCCCGAGGACAATGACGAACCGGTAAATACGGTTGATGCATAAGTACAGGTTGTTCCCTGATTGGTTCATCAATCCAACGCCGGTCTGTGGCGTAGCGACTGTGCTGTTGTCATACATCGTCGGAGCGCAAAGATATTTCTCAATTCCCGACTGTACTGTCTGTTCGTAAGGCACATTCTCGCCTTTGTAGTTGACGTAATTGCCTTGCTGGGCGTAGGCCAAGTCCACAACCGAAAAGAAAAGATCAGCCAGCAGGAGCGCCAGCAAAAAAATTTTTATGCGTTTTGGTTTTAGTTTCATAGGTATTTTTTTATTGTATTGATCTTAAAGTCATAGAAAATCCAGCGGATTATAGGTATAGCCGTACGGCACCTTGTATGGGCCATAGATCTTGCTGTAGGCGCCTGGTGATACGCCAAACCCTTCTGCGTCATACACGCCAAAATGGATGTGGTATCCCCTGCTCGGACCGTAAAGTTTTTTGGTGGTGTTCCCAGTATTGCCTTCGTAACCTATAAGATCGCCTTGGCTGACTTTCTGGCCCTCTTTGACGATAAAGCTGCGGAAATGGGCGTAAAGGGTCACGATATCTCTGGAACCGCCTTTGGTCGGAATGGTGTGCTTAATGGCCACCCAATTACCATATGAAGCGTCGCTTTTGTCGGTATAAAGAACAGTACCGTCATAAACCGCGTAGATCGGTTTGCCCGCGGGCGCGGCAATATCGATGCCGTTATGAAAATTGTAACCCAAAGCCGTAAAGCCCGTATTGCCATAGCCTTGGGTCAGCACGCCATCCATTGGCCAAGACAAAACCCCATGTGACGGGATGATGGTCCGGTTCCCGAGCTTGGCGCGGATTTGCGCGTCCAAATCGTCCACTTCTTTCTGCAGGTTGATCTCTTCCTGCTTGCTCGTCGCTAGAAGCTTCTGGTAATTGCTCTCCAGGCCTCGGGTCTGATTGAGGAGCGCCTGCTTCTGGTTCCTTTGCGTGTCTAGCGCTTCCTTGGTTATTTCCAATTGCTGTTTCAGCTCCTCCAGTTTTTTGAGCTGCGCTTCCAAATCGCGTTGTTCCGCCTCCAGTTGAGCTTTCAGTTCCTTGATCTTCTGCACTAACTGGTAGATCTTATCCTGGAAGCTGGAGGTATATTGGATCTGATCCAAAAATTCCGACAAACTGCCGCTTGCCAGGGTCGTCTTTAAGACATATTCGTTGTCGTATTCGTTCAGCTGAACAATGAGTTCGGCCAGTATCTTGCGGTTTTCCTCGATGTCGCGGTTCTTTTGCGCTATCAATTTTTCCAGCTCGTCGATTTGCAGGTTCGTTCCATCTATTTGGGTCTGGTTAGCGTCAATCTCCAGTTCCGTGGACGCAATCTGCTTGTCGTATATGGATATCTCATTTTTCAATGAGTTAGCCTGTTTTTGGATGTCGGAGATTTGTCGTTGGTAGTTTTTTATCTGGTCGTTGATGTTGTTGAGTTTCTTCTGCAGGTCCGCTTTCTGCTGGTTTAGCGCGTCAACGGATTCGTCGGCAAAGACCGGATACGTGTTCAAACTCAGCGCCAGCACGAGCGCCAGGATTATCTTGGTCTTGGTTTTGGTTTCTTTGGATAATTTCATCTCCAATATTATACCACAAAACTGCAAATAATCATAATTCTCCCGTAAGTAAAACAAGATCCCGGCTGATTGCCGGGATCCGGGTTTTAAGATAACTTATCTATCGCATCCTTTACGCGTTCCAATATCTCGTTCTTGCCAAGGCCCAAAGCCAAGGTCGCGGCTACGTCGAACGGCGGCGGGCTGGCCTTGGCGCCGGTTAAAGCCACGCGCAGCGGCCAGAGCACGCTGCCGGTATCAAAGCCGCTCTTTTCGATGAATCCCTTTAGCAAAGTTTCCAAATCGTTCTTATTGAATTTGTCCTCTTCGGTCCCGCCCAGCAGGTCCAGTACGGCTGACAATTTATTTTTCGCGTCCGCTGCGTCGGCCTTGCGCCACACCAGCATCTCCGCATCATAATCAGGCCGCCTGAAGAAGTAAGCGGTCCTCTCCCCTATCTCGGATAATTTTTTCAGACGCTCTTTCTCCAAGGCGGTAATGGCGATGAGATATTCCTTTTTGAATCTGTCCGTATCGACTCCGGCTCGCTTCCAATATGGGACAAGCAGGTCCGCCAGTTCCTCGTCGGATTTGCTGCGGATATATAGCCCATTCATCCAGTCAAGCTTATTGATGTCAAAGATTGCCCCGGCCTTGTTGACCTTGGACAGGTCAAATTGCGCAATAAGATCATCCAGCGTAAATATCTCCTGGTCGGTCTTCGGGTTCCAGCCCAAAAACGCCACGAAGTTTATCAGCGCTTCTTTTAGGTACCCTTTGGCCAGAAAGTCTTCCACAGCCACATCGCCTTGGCGTTTGGACAGTTTGGATTTGTCTGGATTCAAAAGCAGCGGGAAATGGGCGAAGTGGGGCGGCTCCCATCCGAATGCCTGATAAAGCAAAATATGTTTCGGCGTGGACGGGATCCACTCTTCGCTTCTGGTAACGTGGGAAATTTTCATATAATGGTCGTCCACCACGACCGCAAGATGGTAGGTCGGAAAGCCGTCGGATTTGATTATCACTTGATCGTCGAGTACCCGATTTTCGTAGTTGATGTCGCCATAGATTAGGTCGTGGACTATAGTTTGTCCTTCCAGTGGCATGGCAAAACGAATTACAGGATTTCGTCCTTCCGTGCGGCACCTTTCCGTTTCTGCCTCTATTTGTTCTTTACTGAGGTTGCGGCAGCGCCGGTCGTACATCGGCGGCTTTTTTAAAGCCATTTGTTCCTTACGCACTTCTTCCAACCTTTTTTCATCGCAGAAACAGTAATAAGCTTTACCTTTTTCCACTAGCTCCAAGGCGTGCTTTTGATAAAGATGAAGGCGCTCCGATTGCAGGTAAGGACCATACTCCCCTTTTTCTTTTACCTTGCCACTCTCGTCCAAATAAAAGCCCTCATCAGGACTGATGCCCAGCTGTTTTATCACTCTAAGCAGGTTCTCGACCGCCCCTTCAACCAGCCTGGTACGGTCAGTATCTTCTATGCGCAAGATAAACTTGCCGCCGGAATGTTTGGCGAACAGATAAGAAAAAAGCGCGGTCCGAAAATTCCCGATGTGAACATAGCCAGTCGGGCTTGGGGCGAAGCGGGTGCGTATAGTTTTGTCTTGGTCAGTCATAAGTCTCCTTTAAGTCTCGATTTACCAAAGAATCTTATCATTTTACGCGGGATTTATCAATGACGGGATTTGCCGTATGTCGTCCAGCGCGATCTTTGCCAGCGGGATCTTTTCTTGATGCAATTCCTTTTCCAGGTCCTGCCATGGCACCCATTTATACTCCACGAACTCATCCCAGTCCAGGACAACCTCTTTTTCCGGACCTTTGAACCTGAAATAAACGACGTGTTGCTGCTGACCTTTATACTGGAAACGCTTTCTTATCAATAGCGGCCGTTGCGCGGGATTTTTCCAGAGATAGGAATAGCGCCTGTCCGAAACTTTGATGAAATCCAAGTGCCTCATTGCCGTTTCTTCCCATAATTCGCGCCGCGCTCCTTCCTCCAGGGTCTCATCTTTCTCTATTCCACCTTGCGGCAGCTGCCAATAATCAGTGAATTCCCTGGGATCATAACCGAGCGCATTAATGATCCTTTTTCTCGGATTGAACCTGGCGATGAAAACCTCGTTCCGCTCATTCAGGACGACGCTGACCGCGTTCTGCCTAAAAGGCAGGCTAGAGAAAACTTTATATTTTACCAGCGCGACGACAAGGCCAAAAGTGGCGTTAAATATACGTTTTATACGCTTTGGCTGGGTAAAGAGCCGATAGAGCCATTCAAAGCCTCCATAACGCAAAAAATGGGGCGGAGTGGGCTTTTTTCCCGCAATATAGTCAAAAGTACCACCGAGGCCAACAGCCAATTTTACGGGCAAATTGGTTAGGTTCTGGGCGATCCAGGACTCCTGCTTTAACGGCCCATAGGCAACGAGAAGGAAGTCAGGCGCGGCTTTTTTTATGTCGTCAACGACTGAAGGGTCGTCGGGATTCTTATTGGACCAGGCAGCTCGTAACTGGTAGCTTGTGGCTTGTAGCTTTTTAGCCGCTAGCTTAGGAGTATCATCAAAACCGCCTAAAAGATAAATTGATAACCCGTTGTCAGCAGCCAATTTTGCCAGATCCCAGACCAGGTCAGCGCCTACGATCTTTTCAGGGATGACGGACCTGATCTTTTTTGGAGCGAGGATTATCATCGCACCAGTGTAGGCCGCCTGCCAAAGTGCCTGGATGATCTTGAACCAATAGTTATTTGCGGTCAGAGGGACGGAAAGATACTTGGCCGCCCACATTATGCCAATGCCGTCGGCAACGGCGATGTCCGCTTTGTTGAGCATCGTCAAAACCGCCTCGTCCTTCAAGGCAGCGTGCAAGAATTCGGAATAGAGCGTTGTCAGCCAAGTCTTTTGGCCATTCTTAGCGCGGCGCTTAATCTCTTCCAGCAGTTCCTGTTTAGAGATTGCGTCCGTCTTTACCCCAGCGATATCGATTTTGTCCATACGTCAATTATACCCGTTTTATTACACAAAATCCAATTAATCGTGTATAATATCCCTATGGAATCTATCGGCAAAATTGTCAAAATATCGGGTAAATCAGCCAAACAGAAGATCAAGGTGAATACGCATTTGCACTCCCCTGCCCATTTGCTGGCTGATGAATTGTGCGTCAAATTCAATGACAAAAAGCACTTTGGGTTTTATTTGAAGATGGCGACTTTGTACGACCATAATTTCCTGCGTAATTTGGCCGGGCAGGTGCTGGAATCCAAGACTGTAAAGAGCCCAGGGAAATTGTTCGCGTATCTTATAAAAAAAAATAACCAAGACAAAAGCTCTTAATAGCCAAGATGTATTAAACGGTAGTCGGTGGCGCGGCGCGTATTGTCTGACAGTGGCGTTACGCGTGATGTTAAACGCTTAACGCTACCGACACGCGCGACGCTACTGTTAAACTGTTAACACAAATCTGGCAGATGATTATTTATATTTAATAATCGGAATGATTTTAAAGATCATAACCTATCCCAACGATGTCTTAAGGAAGCCCGCCCAGCGGGTTGTTTTTCCGCTGTCTAATGAGATTATTAAGCTGACTAAGGATATGATAGACACGGTCAAGGTCGCGGACGGTGTGGGCTTGGCCGCGCCGCAGGTTGGCAAATCTTTACGGCTCGTGGTTATTAACCTGGAAAAGAACGGCCTGCCGCCCTTTGTCCTGTATAACCCGAAGATTGTGAGTAAATCGCTCAAAAAAGAAGAAGTAGAAGAAGGCTGTCTGTCGCTGCCGGAAATTTTCGGAATGGTCAAGCGGCCGAAGAAAGTGAAAGTGGAAGCGCAGAACGCGGAAGGCAAGAAAGTCAGGTTTACGGACGACGGCTGGATAGCGCGCGTGGTGCAGCACGAGACTGACCATATCAACGGCATCCTGATCGTAGATCACATCAATAAGTACACCCAGGGCGAGGAGAAGGTCAGGCAGTGGAAAGCTCAGAAGTTACTGTAGTGACCGCAAATATTCACAGGATTATTGAAAGATTTGGTAATACGGAAATTTTTAATCTTTCAATTTTCAATTTTAATTATTTATGAAGTTCATCAAAGATCTCCTGTTCTTCGATCTGCAGGCCACGGGCCCGGACCCGGACAAGGACAATGTCATCCAGCTTTCGGCCATCCTGCTGGATAAAGATAACCTACTGGAGAAAAGCTATTTCAATTCCTTTGTCCGCGTCAGTTATTTGGACAGCCTCATCCTTGAGCACGCAAAGATCCTGCACACAGATTATGAAACCATGAAGAAGAGCCCAAAGATCTACGACGTGGCCAAGGCCTTTCACGATAAGTTCGGTAATAATCTGCTTCTGGCCACGCATACACTGACCAATGTCCTGTTCCTGAAGAATGCCTTCAAAAAGGCGGTCTTGAGATTTGAATATGATATGCACATTGTGGATTTGTGGACTTTGGGCTACATTTACACGCTTAATTACGGACTGCGCAAGATGCCGACCTTCAACACCCTGGTGGATTATTTCAAGCTCAAGCGCGCGCGGCCATATGACGCCATGGAAAAGGTCAAATTAGAAGCCGAAATTTTTAGAAGGATTATAAAAGAAGTATAAACAATGACAAAAATGATAAAATTTAACTGCAGTTGATCGAAACTGGGTTAAATTTTATCAATTATGTTCAATTTTATTAATGACTTTATGGATTTTAAAAAAGATATCTTATTGATAGACCTGGAATTCACTGGTATTGAGCCCGGGCGGCATGAGATAATCCAGCTGGCCGCGGTGCTTTTGGACAAGAAGACCCTGAAGGAAAAGAAAGCCTTTGACAGTTACATTAAGCCAAAAAAATGGAAGCAGCGCGACCCGGAATCAATGAAGGTGAACAATATCTCCTTTGATCAGGTCAAGGACGCGCCGAGCTTGGCGGAAGTGATCGCTGACTTCGAGAAGTTATTCGACCCAAAGAAGGTCATCCTGTCCTATTACGGCGGCCCGCTTGATATGGATTTTTTGCGCGCGGCCTATAAGCAGGTCAAAAAGCCGTTTTTGTTCGATTACCACTACTTCAACCTCTGGGGCGTGTTCTTTGCGTATATGGCGGTCAGCGGCAGGCTCAAGGATAGGAAAAAGTTTACCGGGTTTTCCCTGGACGATTTTATGGAAGAGTTCAAGCTGACCTCGATGAGCCGTCACGACGCGTTGGAGGATTGCCGCATAGAGGCGGAAGTGTTAAGAAGAGTAATCGCAAATATTCAAATCTAAATTAATATACAAAAATAACAAATTCGTGTACTCGCATATTAAATGCTATTCTAGTATTCGCAACTACTCCATGTAAAGCGTATTAATTCGTATATTTGAGAGCGATACCTATGAAGATCGTTTTTTTCGGCACAGCCAATGTTGCCCTGCCCATTCTTGAGGAATTGAACCGCCGTCACGAGGTGTTGGCCGTGGTCACGTCGCCTGACGCGCCCGTGGGCCGCAAACGCCAATTTACGGAAAGTCCGGTCTCCGTGCTGGCCACGGAAATGAAGCATAAAATACTGAAACCCGACAAGGTCAAGGGCAACCAGCAGCTTTTTGATGAACTTAAGGCGTTGAACGCGGACATCTTCGTGGTCGTGGCTTACGGCAAAATATTGCCTTTGGATGTCATCAACTTACCGCGTTTGAAAGCAGTCAATGTCCATTTCTCTCCTCTTCCTAAATATCGCGGCCCTTCCCCTATTCAATTTGCCTTGCTTAATGGGGACGGGCAGACCGGCACATCCATTTTTATTTTGGATGAACAGATAGACCACGGCCCGCTTCTGGCCCAGCGTATCGTAAATATTGACCCGGACGACAACTTTTTGACCTTGTCCACCAAGATGGCGCAGTTTTCCGCTGGTATTATCAATGAAGTGCTTGATGATTACGCATCCGGGAAAGTGACTCCCCTGCCCCAGGACGACGAAGCCGCTACTTATACCAAGATAATCACCAAAAAAGATGGACAAGTGGATTGGCAAAAAACCGCGCGGGAAATACACAACCAGTTCCGCGCCTTTTACCCCTGGCCTGGCATTTGGACCAAATGGAACGGCAAAACCTTAAAGATAACGGACTGCCGGCCCGCGGATTTTTCCACCAATGGCGTTTTGCCCGGCACAGCCTTGGACGGCGGGGTGGTGGCGTGCGGGCAGGACACGGCATTGCAGATAAACTCTTTGCAGCTTGAAGGGAAAAAAGGAACCGGGGTGGCGGATTTTCTAAACGGATATCGGGATTTTACGGGAAGCAAACTGGGGTAATGTCACAGCTCAAATAATATCAAAATTACGATTTTAAATATTCAAAACGAACGCCTCAACCATTGGTTGAGGCGTTCGTTTGGTGATGTCGTATCATGACGGTATGAAGATCGTAGCCGGCGTCTGCGCGATAATATTTCCGCTACTGTCTTTAGCCAAAAAATTCAGGCTGTATGTTTTGCTTGCGCTCCAATTCCATCCCGACAGATCCACCCAGGCTTCTTTGTGCGGATAATCCGCGTCGCTGTTTCCCATCAGATTCAGCCGATCGTTGTCCACTTGCCAATACATTGTGTATTCCGAAAGCGGCAAGCCATAAATTACGGCCTTAAATGGCTGGATTCCCTGCACGCTGTTGCCATTGGATGGCCACCATATATCTATTGTATGCGCGGTAACAAGCCGGGTTGGGATTTGGTCTTGTCCTGGTCCGCTGGACTGGCTGTTTTCCTGCGGTTTTAGGGATGTCTTATTGGCTGCAATGGGAGCGGAAGCCTCTCCGCCGAACCATTGAGTCATCACAGCTTGCGCTTGCTTGCCCTGCGGAGAATAGTCGGTATTGCCTTGCCCGCCGTAACCAGCGTCAGCGCTCCAAAACCATAAGTGCAGGCCGCGCATATAATCCTGCCCGCTCCAGTACGACATTAGCGCTTCATAAGCTTTGGCCTGGTCCGCTTCGTTAAAGCCGGTTTCCCGGCCGTAATCCCAGGGCGCCGCGTAAGAACCGTTGACGCTCTTATATCCTATTTCCGTGAACACAACCGGCTTGTTCCATTTTTCCGCTAACGGCCGAATATAGCTGTAATCAATGTTCTTCCATCCCGCTTTAATATCTTCGGCGCTGCTGCCTTCATTAAAAGGATAGTACAGAGAGATGCCGATAAAGTCCAGCGCATCCCAAAAGTCTATATAGTTCTTTTCGTTGATGAACTTATCATAATCCGCGCCCCAATTGGCGCTGTAAGTTAATTGGCCGGAGTATTCCTGCCTGACGTCAGCGATCATCTTTTTCCAGCGTTCCGGATTCTCCCAGCTGCCATAAGTGGAAGCCATGCTCACCAGTTCAGTGCCGAGGCAGAGGGATTCGGCCCCATGCTGTTGCCCAAGGTCCGCGTAATGCAGCAGGATATCTTCGTAATTCCTATACCAGGTGTCGCGGTCGCTCGGGTTGATGTGCGCGCGCCAGCCACCGCTTAACGGGTCCAGATGTATTTTGAGCATCACCTGCATGCCCAAAGAATGGATGTAATCTATGGCGCCAGCTAAAGACGCGTCGGTCGGCGTGTTGTAGCCACGCTGGATGTCAGTAGAATAAATGTCACTCTGATAGTACGGGATTATCAAGGAAACATAGTTGGCGCCCGTGGCAGCCAGGTCGCGCATCGACTGCCGGAAGGACTCGCCGGAAAGATCGGCCTGCGATCGCGTGATCACACTCACCCCTTTCTGCCAATCGCTTATCGAAGCGTCGGCTTTTTGCGCGGGAAAGAAAATGGCTGACAGGCCCAAGACAAACATTCCCCCAACCAAAGAAGAAAATTTTGACATACACGCTCCTTTTTCCGCACTGCCGGCAAACAGCCTTGCGGGATTGAAATGATGATAGTTGTTTTCAGGTCGTTATTGCTGCTGCCTGAAGATGGCTGCAAATGGGGACGATTAAAAGGAGCGAGACTTATCTGCAATAGCGGACCGACGTATAATAGCGTATGGTTTTTACGGATAAATGGCGCCAAATGGCTCTTATACGGAATAAAAAGAACGGCTAACACGCAGGAAATCAACGTGTTAGCCGTTTAATTTCTTTTATTTATTCACAAGCCGTGGGTCATTTGAGATATTTTTGCTTGTTAATCAAATGCTCTTCGTAGGTCTTGCTAAACACCGCTTCCCCACTTGGCTGTTTGTGCAAAAAATACATATAATCCGTGTCGGCCGGGTCTACGGCGGCTTGCAGAGAAGCCAGGGATGGATTGCAGATCGGTCCCGGGGGCAGGCCGGCGTATTTGTAGGTATTGTATGGCGAGTCTATCTCCAGGTCTTCGCCAGAAGCGGATGGAGTGTTCTTTTTGGTGATGAAATTCACTGTCGCGTCGCTTTGCAGTGGCAAGCCGGCTTTAAGCCGGTTATAAAACACGCCCGCTATCAGTCTTCGTTCATCCTGCCCACCGGGCATATTTGCTTTCGGGCCGGCTTCTTTCTCTATTATGGAAGCGAGGGTTACTGCTTCATATACCGTCAATCCATGTTCCTTGGCCTGCTGTTGCATCTGCGGAGTGAACCGTACGGAAAAGGTATCGAGAAGTTTTTTAATTATCGTCTGGCTTACCATTTGTGGGTCATTATCGCCTTGCTTTAATGTATCGGTCAAAAAACGATAAGTGTCCGGAAACAAGAACCCTTCCAGATTAGCTTTCTTCGGTTTTGAATCCAATATCGGATAGCTGGAAGCATCAAAATTATCTATTGCCTCTTTAAAAGCCTCGGCTTTGATTATATGAGGCATGTTCGGTCTGCCGGGTTCGTCGTCCAAATGTTGTGCTATGTCATCTATGGTCCAGCCTTCGATAAAGGTAATGGTCGTCTCTTCCGCTTTGGCATTCTGCCGCGCCAGCCTTTCCCTATCGCGCGCTTTCTTTGCTGTGTACAGGTCCGCCCCGCCCACAACCGCGATAATGATCAGGACCGCTATTAGTAATTTAGTCTTGTATCCCATATTAAGCGCAAAAAATTAATTCGTGGCCGTATAATCTTAAATTCTTAACCCGTAGTCCGTATGATATCAGACTAATAGCGAAACATCAAAACCGTCCCGGAAAGCCGGAGCGGTTTTGACTTCAAAGGTCATGACCCTTGCGAATTCTATCTGGCTTTGAGATTCTCTTCCACGCTGTCCAACACTTTTTTGGCGCTGTCGCGGCCGCCAAGGCCGAACGCGATGCCGCCGGCAATGGCGAGCATGGCGATCAGGGCGCGGAACAAGTCCTGCAGGAACACCGTCGCGATCTGCAGCTGCGATAAGGCGGCAATAACTGTAAAAACCATTATTGACCAGCGGGTCAGGGAGGCCAAGGTGGAGGCTTTAGCCAGGCCGCCGGCCTTTACCGCGCTTTCCACAATGCCAGCAAAGAAGTTGGCGGCCAAAAGGCCGAGCAGCAATACGGCCATTGCCACGACCACGTGGCCGGCATACCCCAGCACGTCTTCATAAAGGAATGTGCTGACCTCGGTCAGGCCCAAGATATCCGCCGCGGCGACGAGGCTGCCCAAGAAGAAGAACCATTTTATAAGCCAGCCGCCGAGTTTGGCGATGCTCAGGTGCTTGCCGGTCCTTTCGGAAAGCCGGTCCAATCCCAGCTGATTAGCCAAATGGTCCACTTTGATCGCTTCCAGGATCTTGATCACTGCTTTGCTCAAGAAGATGGCAATGAGCCAGCCGACTATCAATACGATGAGCGCGGCCAAAAGGTTTGGCAAGAACGATAGGGTTTTGGCATACAAATCCCCAAGAGCCTGCACTACTGTCGCTTGATAAGTTGCGTAATCCATTTTTACTCCTTTCTATTTAATTTATTTCAAACTCCTTCAAGGTCCGGCCACCCACGCGCCCACGTCAAAGCAGGGCTTTATGGGCCCTTAAGGAGCTTTTTGGGAAATTTCCATTTTTCTTTTCAATTTCTTCTTGGCTATTCCCCCATTATTTTTACGTATACGTCCCTCTCTCGCCCTCCGTCCAGTTCCACGAAGAAGAGGCTTTGCTTGTCTCCAAGCAGCAGCTGTCCTTTTTCCACTATCAGCGTTTCCGAAGAGCCGAGCAGGAACGCTTTGACGTGCGCGTGTCCATTACTGCGTTCGTTGGCAGCGACATTCTGTCTGACCTCGAACAGGTCATGACTATAGCTGATATCTATAGGCACCAGCCGATATAGCGTTTTCATTATATCCTGCATCAGGAGCGGTTCGTTATGATTGAGTCGTATAGCCGCGGTGGTGTGCGAACAAAAAACGGTCGCTGTCCCCTGGCTGATGCCCGCTTCCATCACGGCAGCCTTCACCTTTTCGGTAATATCTTGCAACTCAAATTGTTTTTTGGTCTCTATCTGGATCTTTTTGAGAAGGTTTTTCATAGACGTTTTATTTTACACTGATCACAAATCGGCACAGATACACTAATTTATTTTCAGCTTCTTATTGCAATTTATGCTGATATATCCCATCGCAATCTGCGCATCTGTGTTTATTTGTGATCTGTGAAATATTATTGGTCTTTGTATCTTGCCGCGATTTTGTTGAGCCTGACCGTGATGATGACCGCGATTATGGTGACGACGGCCGCGTAAACAAATTGGTAAACGAGCCCGGAATTTTCCTTTACGTAGGTGCTTATTAAAGCTTTGATGGCCTCATTCCAGGCTAAAGCCGCCACCAGAACGAAAGCGGAGCTGACCATACTCAAGCCTTGGGAAATAATCTGCCGATTGGTTTCGCGAATTTCTTCTCGTGTTTTTTCGAATAACTCCTTGTTCATGATCTAATTATACCACGATTTGCGTATTTTGTGCCTTTTGGTCCTTCTGGGGCTGCAAATGTTCCGCCAAATCAAGGATTGTGGTCGCTTGGAGATTGTTATCCACAGGCAAAACAAAGACAAAAGTAGAACCTTTACCTTCACCCGGGCTTTCCGCCCAGATCTTGCCGTGGTGCTGCTCGATGACTATCTTCGCCACATAAAGTCCCAATCCAAGCCCAGTGCTTTCGTGCACGGAATTTCTACCACGGGTAAATTTTTCAAAAACCGTATTGATGTTGGCCGGGTCTATCCCTTTGCCCGTGTCCGTGACCGTGAACCTTATCTCGTTCTTTGGCGTCAGGTCCAGGCCGATCATTATCATGCCATGCCTGGTGTACTTGATGGCATTATCAATGAGATTATTGATAACCTGCCTGATCTTTTCCTTGTCCGCCATCAGCTTCGGCAGTTTCCTTAAAGGTTTTTTATATGTCAGCTCAAGTCCTTTCTCTTGCGCCAAGGGCTGCAGCTGTTCAAATGTGACCTGCACTAGTTCTTGGATGTCCACGGGCTCAAAGTAGAATTCCATCTTGCCGCGTTCTATGCGCGAAACATTCAGCAGGTCCTCCACGAGCGCGATGAGCAAGTTGTTGGTCCGTTCGGCCTTCCGCAAGACCTCTTTGACACCCTTATCTAGCGGACCGTAATCGCCCGAGAGGATCGCAGCCAGATACCATTTGATGGTGGCCGGCGGCGTGCGCAGCTGGTGGCTGGCGATGGAAATGAATTCCGCCCGGGCCTGGTCCAGCGCTTTGAGTTGCTGGTTCGCGTTTTCCAGTTTCTTGGTCAGAACCTGGAGCTCTTCCCTCTGTTTGACCTCTTTGAGCACGCTACGGATTAGCAGTACCCCAACTCCCAAAATTAGGAGAAAAACGCTAAAACGGAAAACTAGCATGAGCGCGCTATTGGACAGTATCACTTCGAAAAGCATTGCTATTGCCAAGACGAAAGTCAGAATCTCGGTTGATACGATTTTTATGTCCAATAAGCGATGCTTGAAGATCGAGTAGCTCGTGAACAAGATAAAGGGAAAGATAAATACGGCTCCAAGTGAGACGAATCTGGCATTGGAAAAGAAAGCAGGTAATATGAAATTGAAAATGATTATTAAGGCAAAGGTCAGGAAAGTGCCAATCAGGATTATTAATAGCGACTTTTTTTCGTCTTTGCCGGCTTTCAGGACTTTTTTAAGCAATATGAATATCCCGCTCAACACCAACCCTACGCTTGTAGTGCCGAACAGAATTATCCCCGGTCCGTTCGTGATTTGGCTAATCTGCCCCTCGGCGGTAATTGCGGCGACCTTTGTGAAAACATAACGCGTCAGCGTCAAGAAAGACGTAGCTATCACCAAAGGCGTTAAATAATGGGTGAAAAATTTGGGAAATCTGGCTTTTTCCTGGGGAAAAATGTAAAACAGACAGAACAGGCAATAAGCCTGCCAACAGGCCAGAAAAATGGAAAACCGCAACAGCCATAGGGCCAGGTAAGGCGAAGGCACCTGATAGTTTAGGTAATTTATTACGCCCCAAACTCCCGTAACCAAGGAAAATGCCAAAAACGAACGGTTGGTGGCGCTATTGCGGTTGTTGAAAAAGACGACAAAACCCAAAATCACTGTCGCCGCCACGACGATGCCGACCGATAAAAGATCAAGATTTTGGATTAATCCTTGTCCCATTGTATTATTCCCAGGTTATATCGGGTTCAAAGCGGCAGGTCTTCCCGCTGGGCGGCTTAGCGTAACCAATCCGAAACATCATCGCCAAAACTTCCTTTTTCCCTACTCCGAAAAGATTTTCCAGTTCAGAGAAGTTCTTATCAATTATTTTCAGATGTTTTTCGGAAAAGAAATTTCCCTCTCCTGCCCGCACTCTTCTACCAGCAAACAGCATCGCGGTCACCGGCTGCATCGCCAGTCCTAGCTTGGTCGCTTTTAGCCATAGTCTCTGGGCGATCATTCCGGCACAAACGAAATCTTCCTTTTCGGCTTTTTCCATCACAATTCCGACCATAGCTGCTCCGCTACGGTAGAGGGATGCATCCTGTTTGGCGATAAATTTTGCTAAGCCTATCTTGTTCAGACGCGAGATAAGGGGCCAAAAGCTGGCCAACCAGAAGACAAATTTGACCGGCAGCGCGAATTCCATGGTCTTTATATACAGTCCAGAAACCCTTTCCTGATTTTGTTTTTTGGTCCAAAGGACATCCTTGAACATCAAGCGGTGCAGCTCTTGGTTTTCGAGGATCACCTGCTCCATGCTGCTGCCTGCCTTGGCGGCCCGGGATCTTTCTTCTGGGGTTTGAAGGAGTACGACCCTTCCGCCTTGCGGCAGCGCGATCTCTCTCGGTGTTTCAAGCAATTCTATAGCCTGATCTTTCGTCAATGGAATGTCCTTATAAGGTCTTCGGTTGGTATGCCTTGATCTGATGTATTTGTAGAGCACGTCTATCTGAGTTTTTTTTGGCTCTAAAGTGACCGTGGCGACAAGATTCGGATCGGAAGAATCGGGGAAGATTTTTATTTGGGCTTCCAGACCATGCGATTTTGCCAATAGGCTGATATTCTCCAAAAGTCCGCCATGAGCGATATACGATCCGCTTTGGCCGATATTCAAGACCGGATTGTCCCTGTCCGGCAAGTTTTGGACCTTGATCTTGTTGTTCTTGACGCTAAAACGCCAAGGTTGGGAATTATCCCCCGAAGACGCATAAACAGCGGAACGTAAAATTTCCAGAATCACTTCCTTCATATGAATCATAATCCTATTTTATCCAAAAATTCTTTAGTCTCTTTTTCCCTTATTGCTATTTGTTTAGGATCGAAATAGTCCGATTCAAATATTGATTCTAGATTGATTTCGTACCTGCCGGAACGAATATTGTCCGTTTTTAGAATGATTTTTCTAGCCAAGTAAGCTGCGGCTGTGCCGCATAAATTCGCGGCTGTTCCGAGCTGCGGCCAGGAGTACAGGGTCTTGCCGACTTCCAACACGGATTTTTGCATTCTTGAAGTTGCCGTCTTCGCGCCTGCGATCTTTGCCGCTATCTTCGGCAGTTCTTTCAGGTCAAGATTTTTAAATTGCTCTGCCGTAATATCGCCGACCAGGCCGTTTAAGATAGGTAAGTCAGGTTTGACGTCGAACCGTTCGATATCCACAAAAATATTATCTCCATTATCGGTAGCCATAATAACCGGAATATGCTTGGCTTTCGCTGATTCGCGCACTTTGATCTTGAAATAAGGGTTGTCCATACCCTCCACCAACAAGTCTATCCCGTCAAGGAACTCGGAAATATTTTCTTGATTGATGCCTTCCTGATAGATACGGATCTCGCTGTATGGATTTATCTCGTAGGCCTGCCTCGCCACGAGGATGGCTTTGCTTATCCCGATGTTCTGCGCGCCAGTTCTTATTCGGTTTAGGTTGGATCCGGAGATGGTATCGGGATCGGCCAAGCGTAGGTTTTTTGGTCCGCCGGTCATTGTTATTGTCAAAGCCGCATGACTACCGACGCTCAACCCCAAAATTCCAATGCTTGCCTTGTAATATCTTTTCTGCTCCTCGGTCGTAATAAGATTTCGGTTTCGTCCGGTCCGCATCTCGTAATATTCCTCTTCCGGAAGGATATGCATGATTGTATTCAGCCAGGGATAATAGAACCAATTTCCTGCCTTGTCTTTGGGGTTTCCACCGTAATAGTTATGGATAAAATCCTTCAAATCGTCCTTATAATCTTTATTGAAACGACATTGCGGGTGCCGAAGCAGGAATACCTCTTCCAATTGGTCCTCGAATCTGTCCAACACGGCAATCTCCGGATGGATTTTTCGGAGTTCCTTTATTTTTTTGTCTATGTTTTGATTCGGCAGCCTTATTGGCTGCCACTCGCTATTCGTTTTATCCATATTAGAATAAAATTATTTTTTTACCCATTTATGTTTACCTCCGGAACGGAAATGCAAGTCGTGTTCGTAAGGCCAGCATACTATTTTGGGAATGACTTTTTTGGGGTATTCTTCCGCGGTCTTTCGGTATTCGGAATTCTCCGCAAGCAACCTTTGCATGGCCAAGCGGCATATTCGTTGTCGCAAGGTCTGGTTCCCCTTCCTACCCGGTTTGAGTTCCACATTAATCTCTAGGTATTGATCTTTATTCTTGTTATATTTGACCATCAGGGTGAATTTGCCAGTCAGGTCATTTTCTAAGCTTTTATCTTGCAAAGCCTTCCTGATTGTCTCGGGATAGACTTGGAAAGCGAAGAAGCTTACAGATAAATCGCTTCGTTCGTAAACATATACAAATGGCAAATTCCATATGGAAGAGCTGACGTGGCATTCCTCCGTAATTTTTTTCAAATCGAGCCCGTTGCTGGTTAGTTTCTCCCGCAGGTCTTTCCAGCGGAAGGTTCCGCCATGGTCCTTTAGGTCGTAGCGTAGCAAGGGGTAACCACTGTCTGCTGAGCATAACAGGTTGTTGCCGTCTTCTTCAAAAAAGAACATTTCGGGCAGATATTGGGTCAGTGTCGGTAATTTGCAAGTATCGCCGAATAGCGATTCGTACAGAGGCTTGTCTTTTATCGCTAGCCTGCGTATCATGACGCTAATAGGCGTTTCGTGCGACATTGTGCCCAGGTCTACCGTACCGTAATGGTTCAATGAACTGAAATGAGGGTCACGCAAGCCCATCTTTTCTATTACATAGTCACGGAACTCCTCGGAAAAACCTTCCGCCGAAAATACTAGACCCAAATTGTAGCTGTGCCAGTCAAGCCCCAAACGAAGCCCTTCGTCCACCACATCTTTCAGGAACGGAGCGTAACTTCCAATGATGATCTGGTCGAATTCTTTACCCAGATTGCTTATTGCTTTTATTATCTCGAGCTTGTTGATGCCCGGCGTGATGATGCTAAGATTGTATTTTCCTTCTTCCGTAAGGTGCTTTAAGGCTTGGTAGGTGAATAATCCGCCGATCCACGCGCCCATGGGAAAGCCGACAATATAAAGCGTGGATTTTTTATGGATTTGAAAATTTTCCCTTAAATAAAGTTCTGCGGATAAGGCGTATTGTCGGTCCTGCCGTTCGCCCCGAGGAAAATAAAATGGTTCACCTGTCGAGCCGGACGTTGTTGAAATCACCCATTGCTTATTTCGGAATTGGCCGTCCCAACAAAGCATATTTCTCGGATATGCTCTCAAGTACCCATCTTTGCTCGTATGCGGAACATTTTTAAAATCTTCAATGGTCCGGATGTTTTTTGGTTCAATCCTGTTTTTTTTCAGAAAGTCCTTATAAGCAGGGACCCGTCTTGCTATATCATGGAAAAGTCTCAGGACAGCATTCTCTCCTCTCTTGACCCAATACTCCTCTGGTTTGTGCTTAAGGTCGTTTTCTAATTGCCCAATGGTCTTATACCCGGGCAACAGCCAGTTGTTGTTCATATTTTTGCTTGACAATATCTTCCGCCATCTTGTTGGCGATTAGGTTAGTGGGACGGCCGGTCCGTTTGCTTTGTTCGAATACTTCTTTCAGCGTTTTGGCTATCCGTTTGATCTTCCTCTCTAGACGCTGCGCGTCAAATTCCGGATTTTCGTATTCATCCGTAACGCTGATTAATCCTCCTCCATTGACTATATAATCCGGCGCGTACAATATCCCCATCTTAAACAGCCTTTCCCCCATGGCGTCGCATTCCAATTGGTTATTGGCGCCACCGACAATCGCCTTGCATTTTAAGCCTTTGATGTTTGTCTTGTTGATCGCACCGCCCATGGCGCAGGGGGAAAATACATCTACTTCCTGGTGGGCGATGTATTTGGGCTGAATCGGTATTACTCTTGGATATTGTTTTCGGATTTTCCTTAAGGCCGCATGGCTGATATCCGCCACGTAGATCTTTCCCGCATCCTTGTAGATATGCTTCAAGAATCCGCTGCCGATCTTGCCTAATCCCTGGATGGCAAAAGATCTACCGCTGACTTGATCAGTTCCGAAGACCTCCCTTAACGCCACTTGCAGCGAGTAAAATATCCCTAAAGCGGTGTACGGCACCGGCTGGCTTTTCAGCCCCACCATGTATGGGCTATGTTTGTACATTATCCTCAAATCGTGATCGTCGATGCCAACATCAGCTCCAGTCACGAACTTGCCGTTCAATTCGTTGACCTTTTCGCAATACGCCTCTAGGATTACTTTCTTTTTTTCGGGCGTCAAATTCCGCGGCCTAATGAGCACTGCCTTGGCTCCTCCGTATGGCAGACCTGCCATTATGCTTTTGTATGACATCAGCCGAGAAAGCCTTAGCGCGTCTTTCAATGCGTCCCTTTCTGAACGATAAAAAGCCATCCTGGTCGCGCCGAAAGAAGGTTTAGGCCGAAAATTCCTGTGGATGGCGATAAAACCTTTTAATTTTGCCTGTCGATTTTCGACTGGATAAACAGCAAAGTGTTTATCGTATTCCCTAAACGATTCTAGCTCCCGCATATATTTTGATTAATTTTAATAAAATTGCAGGATTCGCGTCGAAAACCGGTATTTTGAAAGATCGAAGTCCTTTTTGTTGTACGGTTATTCTGATCGTTTATTTTTAGTTTCATTTATCCGGCTAACTATGTTCAAATTATATCACGTTTGTCGCGTTAATTACAAATGTGGTATAATTAGATTAATAATCTTGTAATATGGAAACAAACCAACCGAGAAAAATAATGGTCGTGGAGGACGATCCCGCGATGCGGGAAATTGTCACCCACAAGCTGACCGCCAACGGGTTTGAGGTTAAGCAGGCCGAGGACGGCAAGAAAGCAGTAGATCTATTCGCCGAAGAGAAGCCCGACCTCGTGCTGCTGGACCTGATGCTGCCGGAAGTGGACGGGTTCGGCGTGCTTAAGTATATTCGCGGTAATCAGGACCCCAAGCTGTCCAATACCCCGGTCATTGTCCTGAGCAACTTATGGAGCAACAAGGACATCTTGAGTGCCCAGGCCTTGAGAGTGCAGGCTTATATGGTCAAGGCATATTTCACTACCGAAGAGATATTGAACAAGATCAAAGAAATATTGACCCAGACCCAGTCCGGCGGCTTATCCCCCAAGCAGTCCGCTGAACCGCAGGTCCCTGATCTGTCAACACAAACTGTCACTCCAAGCTAGCAGTAATATAACCTGAATGCAAAACAATCCCGATCAGCGGGATTGTTTTTTGGTATACGAGATTAGAGTATGGCGTCCTTGGCCTGCTTGGCGACGCGGAACTTGATGACAGTCTTAGCCGGGATCTGGATCTGCTCGCCGGTGGCCGGATTGCGGCCCATTCTGGCTTCGCGATGCTTCTTTAGGAGTTTGCCCAAACCCGGAATGACGAACTCGCCGTTTTTTTTGGTTTCGGCGTAAGCCATATCCACCAAGGCTTGGATCATTTCGCTGACTTCCTTGCGGGTCTTGCCCAGTTTGTCGGCCAAGGCCTGCATCAACTCTGACTTAGTCATGTTTTTTGTCTCCCTTTGTCCCCTTTTCCCTCCCCTCAAGGAGAGGGTTAAGGGCGGGGTAAAGAAATTAATGACGATAATATCGTAACTAAAAAGCCCAATAAAATCAAGGAATTTTCGCGCTATGTCAAGAGTTTTTGCTTATTTTTTAACTCGCCAACCACGGTTGGCGGGTTAAAATTGGCTTATTTAAGCCAATATAAAATTTAACCTAATTTTATTGAGATTTTTGAAAAAACCAAAGATATCCACAATCGTACGATTTTTGATCGAATAATTTTCTGATTTGTTGATTTTGATGATCCTACGGCAATATAAGCATCCCATCGCCAAAGGAAAAGAATCGAAAGTTCTTTTTAATAGCTTCTTGGTAGAGTCCAAAGAGCCTTTTGCGGCCAATAAGCGTGGAAACCAGCATCAGTAGGCTGGACCTGGGTACGTGGAAGTTGGTGATCATCCCGTCAATGAATTTGAATTGGTAGCCTTCCTTAATGAACAGGTCGGTCTGATCGGAAAGGTTGGTGAGTTGGTATAGATTCTGGCCCGTGCCCCGACTGGCCGAGGTTTGACCGGAATGACACAAAGAGGATGCTGATTCAAGAGTGCGGACGACTGTCGTGCCGACCGCGATGATGGGGCGGCCTTGTGATTTCGCTTTGTTGAGAAACCGTGCTGTTTTTTTATCTATATGATAAGTTTCCAGATGTAGCCTTCCGGAATTCACCTGCTCTTCGCGCAGAGACGCGAAAGTCCCGAGATTTACGTTAAGGTTTACGAAAGCCATACTGATCCCCTGCTTTTTTAAATTGGCAATAAGCCGCCTAGTGAAATGCAAAGACGCGGTCGGCGCGGCAATTGATTCGCCGGTCTTGGCGAAAATGGCCTGGTACTGTTCGCGCTTCTGCTTCTCGTTCAACCTGGAATGTTTAATGTAAGGCGGCAAAGGAGTTTGCCCGAATTTTTGCAGGATATCGGGCCATTTAGATATTGAAAAGCAGGGTTTAAAAAGATAGCCATTCCCTGTTTTTTCGACCACTTCCAGTTGTATCGCTCCCTCACGGTCGCCTGCCCGCCGAAGAGGCGGGTGCAAATATGATATAACTGTTCCAGCGGACAAAAATTTGTTCGCCAAAGCCTTGATAAGGCCTTTTTCGTATCCGAGATGCAGAAGTTCAACTTTTCCGCCTGTCGGTTTGGCCATCGCTATCTTTGCCGGAATGACGCGGGTCTGATTAAAGACAAGGATCGCGTCTTTTGGTAGATATTTGCCAATATTCCTAAATGTGTCAAATTTAACCTCATCGTCGTCCTTCCGGCAAACCAAAAGCCGCGCGCTGTCGCGCGGACTGGCCGGCTCCTGGGCTATAAGCCCTTCTGGCAGGCAATAATCATATTTTTCCAAAAGCTGTTTAAAGGAAGCGGACATATGGATATTTTACCGGCGTATACGCCAAAAAGCAAACATTTATCACCAAGCGCTCGCTTATGCCATAAACCATCTGCTATTTCATCCGTTCGCGCCTTTTCAGTTTAAAGAAAGTGACCTCACTGCTCCTTTTTTAACGTTTCGCAACCATAGGTCAAGATTAATAATCTTTCGGCTAATACGACGCCTAGCGGATTTTGTTAGTATCGGCAATTAAAAACCCCCTTTCGCTCAGGAGGTTTAGGCCAAGTATTTTTTGCCTTTAAGCTTGTCCGGCAGGTAGTCGTCCTTGTCGTATTTTTCGTAGCCTTCGCCGTAGCCTAAGTCTTCCATAAGGCCGGTGACCGCGTTGCGGATCTTGAGCGGCACGGGCAAGTTGCCAAATTTTTTAACGTCCGCTTGGGCCGCGCGCAGGGCGTTGTAAGCGCCGCGGTCCTTTTTGCATTGGCACAAGTAAGCCACACCATGCGCCAGATTGATAGCGCATTCGGGGTAGCCGATGGTCTCGCAGGCGCGGAACACGGCATTGGCCACGACCAAAGCCATTGGTACGGCCAAGCCGATGTCCTCGGAAGCGAAAATGACCATCCGGCGGGCGATGAACAGCGGGTCTTCCCCAGCCTCCACCATTCGCGCCAGGTAATATAGCGCGGCTTGGGTTTGACTGGCGCGCATGGACTTAATGAACGCGCTAATGGTATTGTAGTGCTCTTCGCCACGCTTGTCGTAGCGCAGGAAACTGGATTGCAGCGTATCTTTGAGTGTCTTGACCGTTATCTTGTTGTAAAGCTTGGCCGTGTTCTCTATCATGGCAATGGCTTGCCTGGCATCGCCGTTGGCCATCTTGGAAAGCCATTCTTTCGCGTCTTTCTTCAATCTATAGCCGGTCCGGTCAATTATCGTACTGATGTCATCGTCATTTAACTCATTCAAAGTGAACACGCGGCAGCGGGAAAGCAGCGGCGCGATAACTTCAAAAGAAGGATTTTCAGTAGTGGCGCCAATTAGAAACAATTTTCCGTTTTCCACATATGGCAGTAAAAAATCCTGCTGCGTTTTGTTGAAACGGTGGATTTCATCCAAAAAAAGGATCTTCGGCTGGCCGAGCATTGAGGGTTGGTCCACTATCTTGCGGATGTCATCCTTGCCCGCTGACACGGCGGATAACTCAAAATACTCCGCGTTTACGGCCTTAGTGTAAATACGCGCGAGCGTGGTCTTCCCTACTCCGGGTGGCCCCCACAAAATGAAGCTAAACAAATGCTTTTGCTCTATTGCGATCCGTAAAGGCTTTCCCAGCCCGACTAGGTGGTCCTGCCCCACGAACTCGTCCAGATTCTTAGGCCTGATCTTTGACGCTAAAGGTTCCATCTCATTTTGGTTTATGCAGATAATAGTATCGTATACGTTCGTTCACTTTTAATCAAGCAAGTTATCAACAACCCGTCTGAATTATAGCAAAGCCTGTGTTTTGCGGAAAATTATGCGCCTTCGGAATGCAGCCGTCGCCGTTTGAGGACCTTGATCGCTTCCTGGTTTTCGGGACGCGCTCGCATCTTCTCAGTTTCTTCCTTGATCTTCCGCAAAAGCTGGAATGGATGATGACTGTAGTAATTTCCCTCTATTTCTAATCGTAACGTTCTGCTCAAGGTACCGGGTAGCGCATTCCTTATGTCGCGGATTAAATACGCAGGAGCGAATAAATACATATCAGTGACACGGTATTCGTTAAACACGCTTTCTATGGTTTTGGTCAATTCCGGCAACATCTCGTGTTCCATTTTCTGCTTCTTCTTTTCGTAGACCGCTCCCGAACTGAACACCTCGCCTTTCCCGCGCGTCTCAAAGAATCCTTCGCGATCCGTGTATTGCGGCGGTCGCACGCTTATCGTCCTGACCGAAGTGACATATCCGTCGGTCACAACGTAGCATTGGGCTTTTCTTTTGCTGACTATCACGAGCAGCGCCACAGCGTTGTTGAATTGGGGAAGATTTTTGGAGATCTTCATAGTTTTAGACTTGATCGGTTATTAATGTAGGGATTGGTCACAATCGATACCTGCATGAGAAAATATTCACTAATCAAAAACCACCCTTTAATATAAAAAACGGGTGGTCTATTTTTTGCTTAGTGATCTATGAAGAGATTTAAAATAAATCCTTTAGCCACGGCCAACGCAGCGGCAATTTTTTTGCCTCATCTTTCGTAAACCATTTCACGTCCAGCTCCTCGGTCAAGCGCGCGGGATCTATTTTCCCGCTTATGGGGCGGGCCTTGAATATCCTTAGCTCTATCATCCTGCCCGTTTCTTCCGGGCGGCCCGTATATTCTTCGTTAGTAATGGTCTTTGCCAATATCTCGTCGCCGATCTCTATCGTAAGACCGCCGGTCTCTTCGACCGTTTCCCTGAAAGCAGCCTGGGCAGGATTTTCATCTTTATCCATATGTCCGCCTGGCAGGCACCATAACCCGTAGCCCAGGCCTGACCCTTCCTGGATAAGGACGATCTTCCCTTCGTTCTCTATAAGCGCGAAAGCGCTTTTAATGGTATCGTCGCTCATTATATCAGCCCCCTTATCACGTGCCAGATCACGTCGCACCAAAAATGGATGCCGACCGCAGCCAGAAAGCCGTATTTGCGGAAATAATACGCGGCCAAAACCCCGACAACGCCGTTAAGCAGTATCAGTTCCGCCCATAGCGCAACCGGGACCTGGGCCGCACTGGAAAGCTCTGTCATTACCATCAACGCTGGCAAATGGGCAATGCCGAAAGCCGCTCCTGAAATTATGGCCACTATCCAGAATATCTGATTTTGGAATTTTTTACGGAATATCACGAAAGAAACCAACCACATCCAGAACGAGACAAAGAACAATCGAAACAATATTTCTTCCCCTATCCCTGCCGTGGCCGACGCCACGAGCGAAGTCGGAAACGGCGGATGAGGAAAATGGCCAATGCCGTTGAAGCGTGCAAAAATAAAGTCGCCAATTATTACGAATATTCCCGCTGCCGCACCTATAAGCGCCGGGATAAGGAACCGTTGCTTGTTCGTGACTTTTTCATCCCACATTTTGGCAAAGCCGAGCTTGTGGGAGAGCTTCAGTCCTATCCAACCGAGCAGGGAGTAAAAGACCAGCACCGTACCCGCGTTGGCCAAAGCAATCTGCCATTTGGGTACGGCCATTTGTTCGGGCGTAAGCTGCTGCGGCCCGTAAGAGCCCATGGGCAAATAGGAAGCGATAGCGGCCAGCGCGGCTAAGATCACTATCAGCCAGACAAAAATTTTGTTGTCAGAATATTTCTCCATCGTTTTTATGTTAATGGTTCTTTTTAGATACTAATCAACGGTTCCAAGGACTGGAAGCTGCTTGCCATTTTAACAGGATCAAAATAGCATTTGTCCGATTGCCAAAAAACCTTGTGGACTTGCGCGCGGGGCTTGGAGGTAATTATTCTGTATTCGTCATCAATCACTTCAATTGCCGCGTAATCGTCCAGCGCCAAGCCTGCGCCCCTGGTTTTTTGCATGACTTTTATCAACGCTTGTTTCCTTTTTGGCTCTCGGATATGATGCGGGCTTAATGTCACGTCAATGAAACCTAGTCCCTTGATCTTTTTGTATTCAATATTTTTACAGCCTCCCCAGACCTTTCCCATATCGCTCAAACCGTACCTGAACCAGCAGATTGCTCCGGCAGAAAGGCCGGAAAGGACTATATTTTTGTCATAAGCAAGGCGTAATATCTTGTCTAACTTAAGCCTGCGCCATATTTTCAGCATATTATACGTATTTCCCCCTCCTACGTATATGATGTCCGAAGCCAGGATCAACTTTTTTATCTTTCCATAAGGGGGAGGACCTTTTACAAGCCGCAGGGCTTGGACCTTGCATCCCAAGCGCTTGCCGAAATGCTTTTTCACCGTTTCAATATACCCTTCCGCGTCAGAGCTTGCGGTCGGCAAAAAAAGAAGTTTGGGATGTTTTTTCCCGGAAAGCCTGATTATCTCCCGATCTATCTTTGTCGTCTCAACGGGAAAACCTGGTCTCCCGATCTCTCCTCCGCCGATGGCGATGATCTTACCCATAGTTTTGTTATTATTTTGTCGCTTCGTTCATCGCGTTGACGCTGGATTGCATCCGGAGCAATACCGGCTCCAGCTTGTTTATCAAATGCCGGGCCAGGTCATACATCTCCTGCAGGTATTTTTTATCCACGATGTAATTGCGGGAATAGATGAATATCTTGTCGCCGTCAAAATCCAAAGAGAATTGTTTCCAGCGTTCCCTGTAGATCTCCATGAAATCAGGAGTAAAGACCTGCAGCGCTTCTATCTCGTATTTTTGCCGGACGTAAAGATCAAAAGTCTTGTCGAAGTCCCCTTCCGTTGATATCTTGCGCGCGTCCGGGAAGACCGGCGACAACCCGCCCCAGTATTCCCAATCAAGCGTCAGCAGTAGCGGCGGCAATTCGTGGTCATGGGTTATCTGCAGGACTGTGGCGTGGTAAGTGATCTGATGCTTGCCGCTGCCTTTGGTGTAGGAATAATTGAACAGCTTGATGGGGTGGCCGGCAAAATCGCCCGAGACGATGTCTTCAGGTTTGTGGGGCCGGCCTATGCGGAACAATGAGCCGGTCAGTCCGGGCACATAGCCTGAGCGCGCATAGGTGAATCCGTTGGCAAGGGCGAACTGTCGGTAGAATTGCGATTTCACTTCCCGTCGCAGGATTGCGTATAAAACCCCGATGGCCATAAGTGGCATAAAGAATTGCCAGCCGCCGTCCTTGCCGACCTGTCCTTTGATGCCGAGATAGTAATAAGCCCAAAACAATATCCATGCCGCGCAGATCACTACCGTTATGACTATGGTCTTACGGAAATTTTTCCACGCGTAAGGCCATAGCGCTTTGTCCACGCTGTCTATGTTCTCGCCGATGTCAGGCATCTTAAGCGCGCTGTCTATCTTATCTGCCAGTTTTTTGCCCAGCGTCGGCTTGGGTACCGGCGGTATTTGTTCCTGTTCCATCATTCCTGTGTTAATTCCGATACTTCCATTATATCATCTTTCCTACAAAAAAACGCTATTACTAGCGTTTTTGTCGGGTATTATCTCCTCAATCCGCCGAACAATATGGCAGCGCCGATGATGATTATTATCACGGGGCCGATGAGTTTGCTCGTGACCTGCGGAAAATAATTCTGCAGGAGCAGTATGGCGCCGATGGCTAAGATGATGGAACCGGCCATGATGCTCCCCCGTCCCCTGCGGGGCTTGTCGGGCGTTGGTTGTTGATTGTCCATAAATATGATTTGAATTGTTTGTTATATTATATCACGAATCAAGGTAATGCCGTCTTTTGCGCTCCGGCAAGCGCTCAACGGCATAGCGCAGCATGGTACGCGGCATCTTTTTGTAGTGAGCGTCCAGAAAAGCGGTCAATGTCTTCTCGCCACATCTTTTTCCCGCTTCGCGCAGCATCCAGCCGACCGCTTTGTGGATAAGATCGTGCTTGTCGGCAAGCAGTATCTTGGCGAGTTTCAGCGTATGGTCAGGATGACCTTTGCGGATAAAATAAAAAGTTGCGAGGATGGATATCCTGCGCTCCCAGAGTTCCGATGAACGCGCAAGCTTGTTTAAGATGGTAGTACCGCCGTCACGATATTCAAAAATATACGCGCCGACAATGTTCGGGGCGGACATGTCGACCAGATCCCAGTTGTTGATGTGTTTGGCGTGCTTCAGGTAGAATCTAAAAATTTTTGATCGCAAGCCGGCGCCGGCATGCTCATATTGCTTGACCAGGATAAACAGCGCAATAAGCCGTTCTTCGTGGACCTTGCTTGTTATCAGTTTATCAAGATCTTTCAGAGAAACGTCGCGCCAATATTTTCTCACTAACGCGCGTTGTTTGGGCACTGTCACCCCCAAAAAGATATCCCCTTCCCCGTATTGCCCTTTGCCCGTTTTAAAAAAACGCCGCAACACTACGGCTTTCTTTTTGTCCGCTATATGGCGGAGGTCTTTTCTTAGTTCAGATAACATCGCAAATTTTTTAGATAAAAGGAAAAGGAGGTGGAAATCTTCGTTTCCTTATAACGCCATGCTCAAGCGGGCAGTGCGTCCCTCCTTATCGCCATTGTCATTTGCCGGCTCCTGCGGCCCTAACTTTTGGGGATAGTTCTCTGATTGCATTCTCCAGCTCAGTCCACATTTTAGATGGACCTTTCTGCACGTTTCTGTCTCCGAAGCTGACCTGGAAGCTTGACAGTCCGACAATCCTGATGTCCGGCGCGAGGTCCCTGAGCTTCTCGCTTAACTGCACTCCTTCTTCCCCATCGCGTTTCCCCGAGGTGAGATTGGCGTCCAAGATAGCCAGCCGCGGAACGGGCGTTCTCTGTTCGCGTCGTTTTTCGGCAAGACTAACCGCGTCCTCGGCCGAACTTACGCAAATGAAAAGTGGTCGCAGATCGCGCAACCGCAATTCCAGTCTGCGCACAATCAAACTGCAAAATGCCAGGTCGTCATCGACGACCAATATTTCTGTTGCGTGCAACCTATTTCCTCCTTTGTGTCGCATGACACGATAATATAAATATAAGGGAAAAATAATAAAAGCGCAAGTAAATACGAAAAAAAAGAGGGGCTTTTGCGGGTCCGAAAGCGCGGGCCGCCGGAACCGTCAGCTGACGGCTGCCCCTGATACCAAATATCAGGTAAAATTGCTACGAGGTGACTGGTGAAGAGACACCGCAGATATCTCTCACCTTCAGGACCACGTCGTCGGGCGATATCTCTTTCATCCCTTTTCCACCTACAAAATGCTCAGAGATGTTGCGGAATACGCTCCCTACTTCCACAATGGTGATGTGAGGGTATTCCCTTTTGATGAGATCTGCGACCTGCCTCGCCACGGCCGCCTCATTGCCGACCATGCCAGGAGAATCCGCGAGAACAGCCACGCGGACGTCCTGGCCGCACAAGCCGAGGTTCCGTTCTGCTTCAGCGAAACTAGATGCCGTGTGTTGACCGTGAACTGTGAAATTATTGCTCCTCAGCCTGTAGACCAAGGTGCTCAGTCTCAAGCCATGAGCCAGGACAAAAACTACGTCCTTTTTTACCATCTGTATCTCCTCCGTACGGAAGTAATATAAGGATATTAAAGCAAAATCAATTAAATTTCAAGGGATCACAATTTAACCAATGCCTACAAAGCGTTGAATATCAAATTAACATTTATATACTCATGAATACCTTCATAAATTAGTTCATAAACTGGAAATTCGCAGAAGAGGCGGGGACGCCGCGGAGGTAATAGATCCGGCCGTTATATATGGTAGCAATGCCATTATCAGAACCAATAAGGTAAGACACGGCAGGCTGGCCTGCGAATGTCGTTTGAGCAATGGATGAGATATCAGGGCTGCCGATTAAAGATAAAGCCAAAGAATCAAGGCTAACGGAACCGGCATCATAGATCTCAGCATACCCCCCTAGGCGTCCTGTATTTTTATCGTAGAATAGCACTTGCCCCGGAGCCTGTCGGTCATCGGCTATCCACCCCATGGGAAGCGCACAGGAAAAACCATAAACCGGACTTTGGTATACATTCGGACCAACTGCTTGCGGCTGGTCCGTAGTATGCTGCCATGCCGTCGGGGCGGTGGTTCCCGAAGACGAAAGCGTAGTCTGGTCCTTGGTACTTGTGGCAGTCGCGGGTCCGGTCCAGGAACCCGGTTGTGGTGGAATAAATACCGAAGAGTTGCTTGTCATATTATTGGTGCTCGGCGTCTCAAAAGTCTGTCTTATCTGTTCTGCTGTGTCGGTAGCGTCGTTATTACGACCAGCCAGCAGGTGATAAATGATGAATCCGATCACGCCTATTGCTATCAAGACGCCCAAAAGGATTATGATGTTCCTGATGCCCTTGGTCATCCCGGGATTTTCTACTGGTTTATCCATCTCTTCCTTGAGATGGTGACCTTCCGGCTTGTTTGGATTATCGTTTTCTTGTTTTGTCATAGATTATCTTTACTGCGGTTATATAAGGCTTTGTCCGGTCATGGCTTTTGGCTTTGGCAAACGTAGCAGCTTAAGCACGGTCGGCGCGATGTCCGCTAAGGTGCCACGTCTTATTTTTAGGCCTTTTTTTGTGATTATAAATGGTACGGGATTGGTGGTGTGCGCGGTATGTTCCTGCCCGGCTTTTTGATCGTGATAAATTTCCGCATTCCCGTGGTCGGCAGTGATTATCGCGATGCCATCTTTGCGCCAGATCGCTTTTACGATCCGTTCCAATTGCCTATCAACCTCTTCTAGCGCTTCCAACAACGCGGTTTTTTTTGCGGTATGGCCGACCATATCGGCATTGGCGAAATTAAGCACTAGAAAATTCGTATTTCCAGCGATAGCATTGACGGCCGCGTCAGCGATCTCTTTTGCCCGCATTTTTGGCGCTAGGTCGTGGGTCGGAACGTCCTTCCTGCTGGGGATAAGGATGTGCCGCTCGTTCCGGTGCGGCTTTTCGCGGCCACCGTTGAAATAATAAGTGACATGGCCGTATTTTTCCGTCTCCGCGATATGGGCCTGCTTTAAACCAGCTTTCGCGACCTCGGAAGCGAGCGTCGCTTTTATTTCTTTGGGCGGGAAAGCGACTGGGCATTTGAAGCACGGGTCATATTGCGTCATTGTGGCAAAAAGGACTTTCGGTCTCTTCAATATCCTCTGTGATATCTGTCTGGCCCGATCAGCACGAAAATTGAAAAAGAATACCGCGTCACCCTTTTTTACTTTCCAGCTGTTTCCTTTTTCGTCCAAAAAAACTAAAGGCTTAATATGTTCATCGACCACTCCTTTATTATACAGTCCGCTTATTGTTCTTGAAGGTTTTTGGTCGCGCAATATTTTCCCTTTACCATGCAATATCGCATCTTCTGCTTGTTTTGTTCGATGCCAGTTTTGGTCGCGATCCATCGCATAAAATCTTCCGGACACCGTGGCGATATGGCCGATCTTAAGCTGTCCCAAAATTTTTTCCAGCCGCGATAAAAAACGCGCCGCGCTCCGCGGCGGCACATCGCGGCCGTCCGTAAAAGCATGGACAGCCAGCTTTTTTACGCCCGCCTGCTTGGCCGCGTGCAGAAACGCGAATAAATGGTTTATATGGCTATGGACCCCACCCGGACTGACCAATCCCTGCACATGCAAGACGGAGTTATGCTTTTTTACGTGCCCGAACAGTCGGAGAAAAACGGGATTTTTCGCGAATGACCCATCTTTTACGGACTTGTTTATCCGGACAATATCACTTTCCATCACAGTCCCTGTGCCAATGGTCATATGCCCGATCTCACTATTGCCGATTTGGCCTTCGGGCAAACCGACCGCTTCGCCGCTCGCGCCAAGGAGGTTATGAGGAAATTTCCGCCAAAGCGCATCAAAAAAAGGCGTGTTTGCCTCCGCTATCGCATTATGCCTTTTTTCCCGGCGATATCCCCAACCGTCCAGGATAACCAGCGCCACGGGCGCGGTTCTTGATAAATTTCTTTTACGCATATTTCTTTACGGTTTGTTTCACTTTGTCCACCACGTCATCTAACCCCCAATTGCTTTTGACCAAGTATTCTATCACTCCCCTGCCTGTGGCTTCCTGGATCTGCTGCGGATCGCTCAGGTTACTCAATATCAGCACTGGTACAGAATTCCCCCACCGGTCCTCACGGAGCTTCTTGAGCATTGTCAAACCATCCATACTGGGCATTATTATATCCAGTACAACAAGGTCAGGCTTATTCCTTAAGGCGCTCTGCAGGCCTTCTTCCCCGTCGCCCGCTTCAAAAACCGTAAAGTCCTCCCTTTTGAATTTATCCGACAAGACCTTGAGTAGCGCCTTTTCGTCTTCTACTATAAGGATTTTTCTTTTTTTGTTTATCATGCGAACATGAGAGAATTGGACGAAATAATTATCTGATTTACGTTTATGGCCGCGGCAATTGGACCGGCATCTCTATATAGAACGTTGTCCCTTTGCCTGGCTTTGACTTGAAGCTTATTTTTCCTCTGGTTATATCCACGAATGATTTGACGATATAAAGGCCTAATCCTGTCCCTTCGGTATGAAGCCGTACGATATTATCACCTCGGAAAAGCTTAGTGAAGACTTTACTATGCTGCTCTTCGGGGATACCGTATCCGTTATCCGCGACCTCGATTATCAACTTCGGGCGGTTGGCGGCCTTTTTCAATCCCAACTTCAAGCTGACCTGCCCCTTGGGTTGCGTGTATTTTACGGCATTGGAAAGCAGGTTCTGCAAGATCAGTCTGATAATCTTCTTGTCCGCCCGGATTTTACCAGTTTTGTCGTATTCTTCCGTCACCTTGATCCGTTTTCTCCTGATTAATGGCTGTAGTTCTTTGAGGGTACCTTTGGCGACTTCTATGGCGTTGAAGTCGGATGGTTGGACAACGAAAGTGCCGAGCTCTATCCGAGAAACATTCAGAAAGTCGTAGACCAGTTCTATCATTTTCTGGTTGGCGTTGCTTATTTCCTGCAGGTATTTTCGTTGCTTGGGATTCACTTTGCCTAATTCGTTTTTTATCAAGGCTTCGGTATACCAGTTGATGGCGGAAAGCGGCGTGCGCAACTGGTGAGAAGCTAAGGATATAAGCTCGCTTTTGGCGCGATCTATTTCCTTTTCCTTGATGATGTCGTGGAATATCTGGATGACTCCGATGAGTTTCCCTTCCAAAAAAAATGGCGTAACGGTCAATGACACGGGTATCCTCTTGCCGTCTTTCCGCAAGATCTGGAAATTGGAGGTCTTGATGCGTTTATGTCTGGTCAAAGTAACGTAAATCGGCCGGTCTTTCTTGTCGATATTTTTACCGCGCTCGTCCAGTAACGGTATAGTATCAAAGACCGATCTACCGAGCAGGTCCTCTTTCCTGACCTTCAAAATCTCTTCTGCCTGCGGGTTTGCCATAAAGATCCGGCCGTCCGTATCCACGGCAATTATTCCCTCGCCAATGCTGGAAAGCAACGCCTCGTCCTTGACTTTATCTTCTTTTATCTCCCTTGTCCGCTCCTCCACTTCCCGTTCCAAGCGTTTGTTGAATTTTTTTTGACTGTTGTAAAGCCGGTTGATGGCAATGGCTTGGGCAGCGCTATTTCCTAAATACGAGCAAATGATCTTTTCGGTCCGATTGAATTTATGTTCTTTGAAATAGCAGATATCAAAGATGCCGTAATTGTTATTGTTGTAGCTTATCGGTATGACTACGACCCCGCCCATATTTTTCTTTGCGTCATTACGGAGCCATCCGGTTTTCGGGGCAGACATGATAAAAAGCGGTGTCCTTGAAGAAAAAGTTTTTTGCGTTGCCCCCTTTTTTCTGGGGATCTTCGGCTCAAACGGTGTATTTACGTCTTTGTAAAGCAGTTTAAACTCTTTAGTCTTTTCATCACGAAAAAAAGCGTATCCATAATCAGCTTTGAGTATTTTTATTGCCGTATCGACGAATCTTTTTACAATCTCCCTTTCGTTTGTGATGCTGGTGCATTCCAGTATTACCTGATTTAACAAGCTTAAGTTTTTAAATAAAATTTCGTCCATATTATCACAATAAATAGGTAAGGGGAAGATGCCTGCAGGCTCTCCCCCCTGAGTGTTTTGCCCCTAATGTTTAACGAAGACGAGCACTCTGCAGGGATCTCCTTCGTTATTGATGGTGTCCGAGACATGCTCAAGCGTCAGGTTGAATTCCGACAGGACTGATTGGTATTCAGCGATGTACCAATACCATGTTCCGGGGTTGTGTCTTCTCCCGGTTGGCACATCTTCCCTAAGCATCTCGACGCATATCAACTTACCACCAGCGTTGAGCGCCTTGCTGCTTTCGCGCAACGCCTCGACCCGTTCATCCCAGGGCGAATGAAGAAAGCCCCGGATCGAGGTAATAGCATCCACATGCCAATCGCCCATGTTCTTCAGTACTTCGTTTGGCGATCCGTGAAATACCTCGATCTTCCCGAATTTGGAAGCCTGGTGCGCGAGGTCGGCGACTAATTCAATGCCGAATACCGCGGGTACAATCTTTTTGAGCTCCCTGGTAAATAGCCCTGGCCCGCAGTATAGATCCACCGCGAGCCGCGCTTCTCCCAGAAATGGAGCAATCTCTGACAGGATCCTTCTAAAAAACCCGTTGTTGTTCCGTTCGAATCCGGACAGGATGCTCTCAAGTTTTGCCATGTCCCCTTTCTGGTACGCGTCACGCGCGTTGTTGATCGTCCGAGTCCTCGCTGCGTGCAATGACAAATAACGCAGTTCCTGGCCCTCGGGTGCGAGTTTGGAGATCTGCCTGCAAATCTCAAACCTCTTCACCCAGAAGAGTCTTCTTGACTCTAAATCCATAAGAGGCACAACCTTGGCTAAGGCTGCCATTTCCCCTCCTTGTGTTTACGGGGATTTTCCCGTTAGTAATATAATTATGTCATAATTTTATATATTTTACAAGATAATTAAATTGTCAATTGTGTTAATTTTAAGGAAATATACGATGAATAAAGAGTTATCCACAATTGATTTAATAAATATTTTAGAAAAAATGTCCGATGGTGTAATCGTACAGGACCAGTATGGACGGGTAGTCTATGCCAATGGTGTGGGCAAAAAGTTTTTCGGTCTGCGAATCAAAAAAAACTTACCATCCTTGCCGCGACAAGCCTTAAAAGATAGTTTCGATTTTTTTGACGGGGAGGGGCGCTCATTGCCGTTTCAGAAATTTCCTTCGAACATCGCTTTAAGGGGAATTACTTCTCCCGAGGTAACAATAGGGATCAAAAAGAAAGGTAACAAACGTATCACATGGCTGTTGATTGACTCTAAGCCGGTCTTTGGCGAAAAGCACAAGGTTATTTTGGTCGTGACCGTGTTCCGTGACGCGACGCGGCAAAAGCAAATTGAGGATCGGATGGATTTTTTCGCAACTCACGACTCCCTGACTGGCCAGGCGAACCGAATGCATTTTAGCAAAAAATTGGGGCAAGAGATTTTAGAAGCCAAAAAAGCGAAACGAAAACTAGCAATAATGTTTGTGGACCTGGACCGGCTCAAGAACATTAATGATTCCCTGGGACATAGTATCGGTGACGCAGTGCTCAAAGAAATGCCGAATCGCCTCAAAGACCTTTTGAAGAAAGATGATCTTGTGGCGCGCTGGGGCGGTGATGAGTTTGTCATTCTGCTCAAACATCCTTTGTCGGTCAAACGGGGCGAAAAGATCGCTCAGGCTTTGCTGGAGCGGATGAAAACGCCGGTTAAGGTCGGTAGATTGCGCATCAGCAGTACTGTCAGTATCGGTATGGCAAAATTTCCCGAACATGGTAAAGGCGCAAATGAGTTGCTCCGTAACGCGGACGCCGCTTTGTATAAATCGAAAAGGAGCGGAAGAAAACGCGCGACGATGTACGCAAAACATATGAATAAGGAGTTGTCAGAAAGGCTCGCGCTTGAGGCGGGTCTGAAGATTGCGATAGAAAAGAGTGAGATGCGCCTGCGTTTTCAGCCAATATACGATATCCAAAAAGATAAGGTCTGCTCGGCGGAAGCCCTGTTGCGGTGGCAGCATCCGCGTCTGGGCGAGATCAGCGCGGCCAAGTTCATTCCCCTTGCGGAAAACGCCGGCATAATCTCCGACTTAGGGCGGTGGGTCCTGCGGAACGTCTGCAAAAGCCTGAGCGATTGGCGACAAAAAGGCTTTGATCTGAAACTCACGGTGAACATTTCGGGCAGACAATTTATAGACACGGACTTGGCAAGGGATGTCCTATCCGCGGCAAAGCAGGCGCAGCTAGATCCAAAATTATTGGAGATAGAGCTGACGGAGAATGCTGCGGTGGAAAACCTGGAGAAAGCGGCGACGATCTTGAACCGGCTGAACAGGAAAGGTGTGCATATTGTCATTGACGATTTTGGCACGGGTTATTCTTCGTTAAGCTATCTAAAACACTTCCCTATTCGCAAATTAAAAATAGACGGCAGTTTCGTGCGCGGCTGCACTACGGACAAGCAAGACGCGGATATTATCAGGGCAATTATCTATATGACGAAAAGCTTGGGGATAAAAGCCGTGGCCGAAGGAGTGGACACCAAAGAACAGCTGGCGTTCCTGAAGGATGTCGGATGTCAGGAAGTTCAGGGAAATATTATCAGCCTGCCTTTGGACGAAAAGGAATTTATAATATGGCTAAAGAACCAACATTCTTATATTTAAAATCCCCGTGCTTCGGAGATTTTTTCTATTAAGGGAAACACGGACAGGCGGCTAGATAAAAACCACAGATATCGCGGTGGGTAACCGCCGTCCGGGGGTAAATTAATCCCAAAGCAAAGCGGAGGCTGGTTGCGGTCGCAAGTAATCTATCAAGTAATCTATGATTATCGGATAGACATTGATCGACCGACATTAAAGGAACCCCGGGCTTTAGCCCGGAGAGGAGTTATTTCTTCTTTAATGGCTGTTTAGCGCCTCAAGCGTATGACGCTGACTTCAGCCGAGGCCAAGTTGTCGGAAAATACGCAATAGTCGCTGTTGGGTTTAAGATAATCGCCCCATGCGGGATTGGCCTGTGGCACCAAGACCCAACCGTTCGGACACTGCCCAGGGGTCCTTGCAACCTGCCAGAAGCTGTGGGTACAGTGTAAGGCCTGTCCTTCCGCTGTGCCACAAAACCATTGGATGAACGTATCTTCCTGCCCCTTTTGCACAACGACATCCTTGCCGTAATGGATCGGCGTCTCCCCCACTATAGCGTGAGGGCCGGTAAGATAATACGCGACCGTTCCGGGAAAGGGGGACGTCGGCAGAGCAGCCGACGCGCTCGGCGCTGCAGCGACAATTGCCGTTGCCACGGCGAATATTCCCACTAAGTATTTCATATGGATTTCCTTGATTAAAAATAAGCCATTTCGACCAGCTATTGTGACGTAAGGCTGAATAAATGCTTAACAAAAAACTTCCGTTACCGGAAGTTTTGGCTCTTTAATTGATGGTCTTGGCAATCTAATATCCCGATTTATTATTACGTCTTATTTTACCTCTTCACCATGCATCTTGGAGGGCCTTGGGTTGTGCGTAAAGCTGAATATTTTTCCTTGCTCATCCACCCTTCCTGACATTATGGCTTCATTAAAAGCGTTGAACACCAAAAAATTGCGGTCCGCGCCGGTCTTAAGCGAGTAGAACCGTTCAATTGCGGACTTGACCGCGGTCTCTTCGGGAAAGCCCGTTACCGTGAATTTTACCGGCGAATTTTCCGCGACTGGTTCGTTGGTGATTCTCATTGAAGGAAGATTATCGTTAGTTAACTGGTATATTATAGCAGACTCTCCTACCCTAAGCAACGACGGATAAAAGGGGAAAAATTATTCCTTAAAAGCCGAAATCAGGGAATTATTTCTTTTTACGGACTGTGCCTATTACGACGATATCGTCATGCCTGTATTTATGCGTTATCCCGATCACTTTGTCACCTTGTACCTCTATCCGGGTGAAGTTTTTACCGCCATACATCGCTTCGCCTGTTTTACGGTTAAGCAGGTATTTCTTCGGCCAAGATCCGCCTACTTTGCCTATTAGCAGGCCTTTTCATTCTTCTACGACCATTTTCATTTCTCTTCTTAGTTGCGCTTGTCTTTCCTTAAAGCTCATAGGGCTGGAATTTGCGTTTCCGTTACTGGGAATAGGCGGCATATATAGATCTTGCTGTCCCTGGTCTTGCAAAGACGCAACAGGTCCTATCCTGAGCCCAGGTCATATTGAGCGCGTTTGAACGGTTCGCTTAAAATCGAGTAAGCTTCAGCCGTTTCCTTAAATTTTTCTTCTGCTGCCTTGTCGCCTTTGTTGCGATTGGGATGGTATTTTAGCGCTAGCTTCCTATAAGCGTTTTTAGCGTATTGTCGTCTGTATTTTGCTCAACTTCTAACACACCGTAAAATATCCGCCCTGTCTGGCAATGGGTTTCCGGATTTCCCCAAAACCTGTTTCTCTTTTCATGGTTTGTGAAAATTAATATTTATCAGTATAGTATATGTTTTATCTGTCAAACCAAACTCTTGAACGCCTCAACCACCGGTTAAGGTGTTCATTCCAGAAATTTAAGCAGAGCAGGATGGTCGGAAATGATGTCTTTTATCATAAATTCAGTAATCATGGAATATCCTAAGATGTTCAAATTTAAACCACCCTTCGTGGCAGGGGGTGTAGGAGTCGAACCCACGCAAATGGTTTTGGAGACCATTGTACTACCGTTATACGAACCCCCCACCAAAAAGGGTGGTTTATATCAAGATCCGTCACACGGAAATCGATATTGGAATATTTATTTGGTTTCCTTGTGCAAGGTCTTTTTTTTGCAGAACTTGCAAAACTTCTGGAGTTCCAGGCGTTTGGCAGTGTTCTTCTTGTTCTTGTTGGTCTGGTAATTCAGGTTCTTGCAGACCGTGCACTCCATATTGATGAGGTTGTCTTGGGACATGTTGATTGAATAATTTAAAAATTTAATGATTGGATGATTTTGCAGAACCATCACGGCGAATGATGATTACGCGAAGTATCCGCTGATCCTTGAACGAATACTTGATTTAAAATGGAGCCAGCGGTCGGATTCGGACCGACGACCTGCTGTTTACAAAACAGCTGCTCTAACCAACTGAGCTACGCTGGCATTGTATGGGGCAGGCAAAACAACTGCTCCGATATGTCTCCCTCGCGGAGACTAGCATATTTTACCATATATCGGGAAATATTTCCAGTATCTGTTGGAAGGTTTTCGAGGTGACTGGACCTCGGACGAGTTAAAGGGTATAATTTACCTAAGCCCTGATTTTGCCGTAGTAAGGGGAAAAAGCGGTGACCGTCTGGATAAATATATCATCTAAACTATACTATGAGAAAACCTAACAATAAAATCTTGATCGTGGAAGACGAGCTGTATCTTTTGAACATCTTATGCGATAAGTTCAAAAGGGAAGGTTTTCGCGTCATCAAGGCAACTAACGGCAAGACCGGGATGCAGGCTGCCATAAAAAGCAAGCCCGACTTAATCTTATTGGATATTATTATGCCATTGGTTGACGGCGTGACCATGATAAAACAGATGAGGCAGGATGAACGCACGGCCAATATTCCGGTCATAATCATCAGCAATTTAAGCGAAGTGGAAAGAATAACCGAAGCGCTGGGCGCGAAAAACGGCATCATAGAATATCTAGTAAAAAGCCATTGGTCATTGGAAGGCGTGGTTAAGAAGGTCAAGGAGACCTTGCAGCTGTACTACCTGTTGAAGCAGGGAGCAAAAAAATGATCCGACGGAAAACAAAACGCCCCGCGTAACGCGAGGCGTGTTGTTTTATCTGCGGCTTCGGCTACGCTTGCTGGAACTGCGGCTGCTCTTTTTCTTGGATTTGGAACGTGTAGGCATTTGCCTCACCCCCTTCCTGAGATAGGATTAAACGGCGATCCGTTTTGTTTCCCGTGTCGGTTAATATTCTTCTTGATTTTATCATCGCGATCGATCGAAGCAACGCTGCGCGCGTCTATGTGCTTAGACGAAAAAAAACAGCTAATCTTATGTTATTTTTCGTAATCTGATATAATGTATCAGATGCAATAATTAAATATTTTAGAATGAAATATCAGATTAAAGATATCAAGTTAGCAGCGCAAGGGCAGCTCAGGCTAGATTGGGCGGAGAAAGAGATGCCGGTGCTTCGGCAGATCGGAAACGAATTCGCAAAAACGCGGCCGCTCAAAGGCGTGCGCATTGCGGCGTGCTTGCATGTGACCAAAGAGACGGGCGTGCTGGCAAAGATGCTCGCGCAAGGTGGCGCTGATGTCGCCCTATGCGGGTCTAATCCCCTTTCCACGCAGGACGACGTGGCCGCAGCCCTGGCCAAGGATGGGATAAAGATATTTGCCTGGCGTGGCATTTCTAACAAGGATTATTATACCTGCCTGAACCGCTGCCTGGACACTAAGCCGCACATCACCATAGACGATGGGGCTGACCTCATTTCTTTGGTGCATTCAAAGCGCCAGGATGCCCTTAATGGAATTTGGGGTGGCCAGGAAGAGACCACGACCGGCGTCATCCGCCTTAAGGCCATGGCGAAAGAAGGCGCGCTGAAATATCCGGTCGTCGCCGTGAACGACACGCCGACCAAACATATGTTCGACAATTATTATGGGACGGGACAGAGCACCATAGACGCAATTATCCGCGCGACCAACATTTTGCTGGCCGGAAAGAAAGTGGTCATTGCGGGCTATGGTTATTGCGGTAGCGGCGCAGCCATGCGTGCCCGTGGCCTTGGCGCTCATGTAATCGTTACAGAAGTGGACCAGACAAAAGCGCTTAAGGCGGTAATGGACGGATATTACGTGACCACGATGCAGGAAGCGGCCAAACTTGGCGATGTGTTTATCACCGCGACTGGCGACATAGACGTTATAGTCAAAAAACATATGCAGGAAATGAAGGACAGGGTGATTTTGGCGAACACGGGACATTTTAACGTGGAGATATCGCTACCCGACTTAAAAAGTTTGTCCAAAGCTCATCGGGCGATAAATTACGTGACGGAAGAATACACGCTCAAAAACGGCAGGCGGATCTATTTATTAGCAGAAGGTCGGCTTGTTAATCTCGCAGCCGGCGAAGGCCACCCGTCCTCAGTAATGGATATGTCTTTCTCTGGCCAGGCACTGACCGCGGCGTGGATTGCCAAAAATCATAAGAAGCTCTCTCCAGGCGTGCACGAAGTTCCCGAAGAGATAGACCAGAAGGTCGCTAAATTGAAACTTGCGGCAATGGAAGCGAAAATAGATACTTTAACCCCTCGCCAAAAAAAATATCTAGCCAGTTGGCAGGAAGGGACGTAGGTGAAGATTAAAGATTAAAGTTGAAAGATTAAATCTACCTTCGGTAGGCCTATAGGCAAAAAGCAAACTCAAAACGCGAAATTCAAAAGGCAAAACTGCAATTAAAAAGTCAAAAATAAACTCAGGGATGACATGGTAAATCAAATGTAGGGGCTGCCCCCTAAAAAAACGGTTAACACGTAGGAAACAACGTGTTAGCCGTTTATTTTGTTATTGCGCTTTTTTTGGGCAAGTCTGTAGTGAACTTGATAAAACTGCGAGATTTTGATAGAATATCTTAAGCTGAATATGGGCAGGTGGTAGAGCGGTCAATTACAACAGACTGTAAATCTGTCGCCTTTATGGCTACGCAGGTTCGAATCCTGCCCTGCCCACCATCAAATGACCAATTGTCCTTGCGACGGTTGGTTATTTGATTATATAGTGTTATTTCGCACAAAATAAAAATTCCTCGCAATATAAGCATGCGAGGTATCTTTCAAGGAATATACAATCGAGACAGACTCGACTACATCGCTAAAAAACTCTTTTTTAGAGCCGGTGTCCAGATTTTTATCCTGCACCAATTTTCACGCGCCCTCTGGAGCCGATGTCCGGATTTGAACCGGAGACCTACTCCTTACCATGGAGTTGCTCTACCAACTGAGCTACATCGGCTCAAGAGGAGACATGATTTTAGAAAATTGGTGTAGAGGTAAACCGGAAACTTACTCCTTGCCATAAAGTTGCTCTACCAACTGTAAGCTATAATGGCTCAAGAAAAGAGTCCTTAATGTCAACTCAATGTCAGTCTTTAACGATTCTACCAGATTTCCCGAATAAAATCAACAGCCCCTATCCCCCGACCTTAACCTTCTTGCTTATGTGCAGGCCTTCTTTTTGCTTGGCCAAAGCAGCCATTTCTTTGGCCTTGTCCTTGTCCCCTGTTTTGTCGTAAATCTGAGACAGGCCGATATAGAATTTGTAATTATCCGGCTCAAGCGTCCTAGCCTGCTCGAATGCTTTTATGGCTTCGGGCAATTTTCCGGCCGCTTCCAGGCTCAATCCTAAATTATAATAACGGGTCGGTTGCGCAGAATCCAGTGCCAATGATTTCTTGTAGTGTTCCGCAGCCTTGTCGTATTGTTCCAACTGGTAGAAGCTGTACGCAAGCCTGGCATGGTAATCACTGTTAGTCGCCTCATGGTTAGTCAGATAAAGATAAATATCCTTGGCGTCGCCGTAATTCTGCGTATCCAAGTAATATTTGCCAAGACTGTCGTAGTTAGCCAGGTTCTTCGGTTCCTTCTTGATTATTTCTAAGTAGTATTTTTCGTCTTTAACCTCAGCCGTGGTCAAGGGCGGGGTGGTCTGACGAAGCGGCTGCGGCTGATGCCGCAGCCGCCGGCCGAAAATCTTCCTGAATTTATAGCCAGGTAAAGACCCAGGTTTGAGATCTTTGGCTTCCAAAATAAAATTCCAAACGCGTTTGGTCCAGTGTTCCAGTATGGGTCTGAGCTTGGAAACCGCTTGCGCAGGCAACCCTTTTCCCGCCAGTTTTTCGGTCACGGGCATATTGGGGCCCTGCTTCCGCTGTATCTCCGCCGCTTCCGGAAGCCGCCTTAGCACTACCAGCAGGCTGGCAAAGATCGCGAGGATGAAGATAATGCTTGGCAGGATTTGGTAAAACAAGGGATAATGTCAAATATCAAATTATTATACCTTCGGCAAATCTCCGAAGGGGGACAAATTTCAAATAAAAATCTAATATCCAATTTGGCAACCTATCCTTTGATATTCGGGTCTTAGAATTGCTTATATTTGGAATTTGTAATTTGAAATTATTTGTTTAGCTTCCCAACACGTACCTGGCAAACCGGCGGACTTGGATATTCTCTCCAATCTTGCCTACGGATTGCGCTATAAGGTCGCTTATTTTGATGTCAGGATTTTTGATGTAGGGTTGTTGCAGCAAGCAGACCTCCTCGTAGAACTTGGCGATCTTGCCTTCCATCATTTTGTTGAGGATGTCCTCGGGCTTGTCTTTGGGCAGCTGCTCTTTGTATATTTCCTTCTCTTTTTCCAGAACTTCGGCCGGAACGTCGTTTGGAGAAACGTAAAGCGGATTGGTTGCGGCAATGTGCAGGCACAGGTCCTTAGCCAGAGCCTTGAAATCGTCGGTACGGGCCACGAAATCAGTCTCGCAATTTAATTCCAGCAATACGCCGACGCGGCCGCCGGGGTGGATATAGGCTTCCACAACGCCTTCCTTGGTAGCGCGCTCCGCTTTTTTGCCCATTTTAGCCGCGCCTTTCTTGCGTAAAATCTCTATGGCCTTGTCCTTGTCGTTATTGCTCTCGTCCAGGGCTTCCTTGATCTCCATCATCCCCGCGCCAGTCAGTTCACGAAGTTCTTTTATAAGATTTGTCATATTTGTAATCCTAATGATCCAGATTATCCGCCAGCTGGCGGATCCGAATTCTCCGACATTGTTCCTTTTCGGGTCATTCGGATTGCAGTATTCGGATAATTCGGATTATATTATTTAATTTCAGCTTTCTTTGCCGTTTGAGTGTTGGTAACCGGCTGCGATTTTCTGCCTTCGCTAACCGCTTCGGCAACCGCTTCGCAGACCAGTTCAATAGCTTTGGTGGCGTCATCATTGCATGGAATAGGATAATCAATGCCGTCCGGGTTGCAGTTGGTGTCCACCAGACCGATTATCTTGACCTTGTTCTTCTGCGCTTCCTTTATCGCTATGTTGTCGTGTTTAATGTCGGTGACTAATATCGCTTCCGGCAGGCGCTTTAATTCGCGGATGCCTTCAAACAGTTTTTTGAGCTTCTCTATCTCACGTTCTACCAGCAGGCGTTCCTTTTTGGTGAAGTGGGTCTCCAATTCACCGGAAGCCTTCATGTGTTCCAGTTTCTCCAGTTTTCTAATGGTTTTCTGAATGGTCTTGAAATTAGTAAAGGTTCCGCCAAGCCAGCGCACGTTTACATAAGGCATGCCGCAGGATTCCGCGGTCCTCTTGATTATGTCTTTGGACTGACGTTTGGTGCCGACAAACAGAAGCGTGCCGCCGCGGGCGGATAATTCCTTGGCAAAGCTGGTAGCCATGGCCAGGGACTGTTTAGTCTTTTCCAGGTCCAGGATGTGGATGTTGTTGCGGACCGTGAAAATATACGGCTTCATTTTTGGGTTCCACCGCGAGGTGGTATGCCCAAAATGCGCGCCGCTTTTGAGCAAATCTAACAATGTGATGTCTTTCATCTTTGAATCCTTCTTATTTGCCCTGGCTTTAGCCTTGGGCAAACTGCTTTTATTTCGCGGATCCCGGACAAAGCCCTCAAGCTTGTCGGGACAGAATGGATAGCGAAATATGCTTGATTAATAGTGCTTAAATTATAGCAGGTCTTGACGGATTTGGCAATATGGTGTAAAATTTATGATGTATTTCACATATATTTCCATATTTCGTGAAGGCAAAGCCTGAACGCATTTCCAAGGAAATAAGATGAAAATATGCTCGTCCCGTAGGACTCGCGAAACAAGTAGAAATTATCATAAACCATGAAATCCGACATTCATCCCAAATATTTTCCCAATGCGAAGATAACCTGTGCCTGCGGCAATGTTTTTAATGCCGGCTCCACCCAAGAAGAGTTGCATACAGAAATTTGCAGCGCTTGCCACCCATTTTATACAGGCAAGCAAAAACTAGTAGACACCACTGGAACCGTGGACAAATTCAAAAAGCGCAGTGAATTGGCGGCCAAGCTGAAGGCCGAAGCCAAGCCCAAGAAACCTCGCAAGGTCAGGGAGAAGAAATAACAATAGTGATAAAAACCAACATAACCACCCGTTTTAGTTTATGGGTGGTTTTGTGTTAGAATGAGAATGAAATTAACTTAATTAGCTTAATTTTCGCCAACTGGCGGACTAATTAACCTAAATACTGCCTAAATCCTAATTCCTAGAAAGGATATCCTCTTGTCTCTGACATTAAATATTGGGATCTGTTTAGGAATAATTAGCCTAATTAGGCCAATTAGAAATTATTTATGCTAGACTCCGCTTTCCAAAAGATTATCAAAGAGTATGACGAACTTAACCAGCAGATGTCCGCGGGAAACGGTTTTGATATGGCAAAATTAGGCAAGCGCCAGGCAGAGCTGCAGCCAGTGGTGGACAGGATCAGGAAACTGGAATCCATAAGCCAGGAGTTGGAAGATAATCAGAAGTTGTTGGATGATCCTGATCCGGATATTAAAGCGATGGCGAAAAAAGAGGTTGAGGACCTTAAATCTTTAATCTTTAATCTTAAATCTGAAATAGAGAACCTCCTGCTGCCACGCGATCCGAACGACGATAAAGATGTTATTATGGAAATTCGCGCGGGAGCAGGTGGCGATGAATCCACGCTTTTTGCCGCGGAGATGTTTCGCGCGTACGGCAAGTTCGCGGAAGAGAACGGCTGGAAAACGCATATTGTTTCCGCTTCACGTTCCGAGGCTGGCGGGTTCAAGGAAGTTATTGCGGAAGTGCACGGCAGCGGCAGCGGCGAGCGACCGTATGCCAAGTTTAAATATGAATCCGGCGTGCACCGCGTCCAGCGCGTGCCAGAAACCGAAAAAAGCGGCCGCGTGCATACCTCTACCATTACGGTTGCGGTCTTGCCTATTTTGGAAGAGAAAGATTTCAACATCAACCCGAACGACCTGAAGATAGAAGCCACTACGTCCTCCGGTCATGGCGGGCAATCGGTAAATACCACTTACAGCGCAGTGCGCATCGTCCATATTCCTACCGGCATCACAGCCCAATGCCAGGACGAACGCTCTTTCACCCAAAACAAGGAAAAAGCCCTGGAGGTCATTCGCGCACGCGTAGCCGCGCATTTTGAGGAAATAGAGAACAAAAAAATCCGCGACCTAACCAAGTCGCAGATTGGCACGGGCGACCGATCGGAGAAGATCCGCACTTACAACTTCCCCCAGGACCGCGTCACTGACCACCGCATAAACCAGAACTTCAACCAGATAAGCCTCATTATGGAAGGCAAGCTCTCCCCCATCATCTCCGCTTTGCAGAAGGCGGATCTGGAGGCAAAAAAAGAAGCGTTAAAAAAATGATCAGGTAACAATTAAACAATTAAGCAACTTAATAATTTAACATATATATTTTAAAACGTTTTGGATGTTAAATCGTTTAATTGTTATTTTGTTAAATTGTAAATGAAGATTAAAGAGGCATTACAGAAGCATTCTTCAATAGAGATCGATTTGCTGTTGTCGTATATCCTTGGTAAGCCCAAGGAGTTTTTGTATATAAACCAAGATAACAACTTAACAATTAAACAACTAAACAGACTGCAAAGATTAATAAAACGGCGTTTAAAAGGCGAACCAATGGCGTATATTTTGGGATATAAGGATTTTTACGGATTAAGGTTCAAGGTGAACCGCGACGTGCTTGTTCCCCGTCCTGAGACGGAATTGATGGTAGAAAAGACAATTGAAAGATTGAAGAATTTAAAGATCAAAAGATTAGGGCGTAAGATCAGGATATTGGACATCGGCACGGGTAGCGGATGTGTCATTATAAGCATAGCAAAAGCGCTAAGCGCTAAGCATATAGCGCAAATGGTGGAACTATACGCTTCCGACATTTCGCAAAAAGCCCTCAATCTCGCTCGAAAAAATTTTAAGCACATCATAAAACAAAACTTTCATACTACGCAGTATGAAAGTTTTGCAGCAAAAGTAAAATTTATGAGAAGCGATCTGTTGGGGAATGTCAAGATAGACCCGGATATCGTAGTGGCGAATCTGCCGTATGGATGGAGGGATTGGAAAAACCAGTCTTTAAAAGAGACCAAGGGGCTGAAGTTCGAGCCGAAGCAGGCATTGTTCACGAAGGATCATGGTTTGTATCAGATTAACCGGCTGCTCTATCAGATTGCGCAAAGAAAAGTTAGGCCAAAAATCGTGCTGTTGGAATTTGACCCACGGCAAAAGGCAGAACTTACAAAGTCAATAAAAAAATATTTGCCTGAAGCGGAGACGAAGTTCTTCAAGGATTATGGCGGGTTCTGGCGGCTGGCGGAGATCATGATTGTCTGACCTGCAGAAAATACTATTCTTTTGGATTAATTTTAGGGCGAACGCCGCTTGTCCCGCTTAATGTGTCAATGGGAATTTTTGACACTGAGTGCCAAAAATTCCCATTGACAGTAGATTAACCGTTCCGTTTTGATATTCGGAACTATGCTTTAGATCATTCCTGTGAATTATTTCCCTTACTGGACAGCGCGCTTGAACCGTTCCAAGTCGTCGCTACCATGCATCCTTATACGCGGTATTTCCATTAGGTTGTCCATATTTATCTGTTTGCCCGATTCAACGGTCAGCCCCATCTTAAAACCTGCCCGTTCGGCTTGCCTAATATAAGCGCTATTAAAATGTCCGAAAGGATATATCATTATGGGTAAAGCTGAACCGATGTTGTTTAAGAGATCGCTTTGCGAATCAGTCAAATTGCGAAAAATAAAATTATCGTCGTATTTAGGATTGGTCCCGTCAAAGTGGTCCTGGGAGTGGGAAATTATCTCCATCCCGTCCTGTTTGGCCTGCGCGATCTGCTTCCAGGACGCGTATTCGTTCGTGCCCTGCGTTATCCCCGGAAATTGCGTGATGATACCGAACGAACCAGTAAAACCGTATTTCTTGAGTATCGGCACCGCGTAATCGAACACGTCCTTGTAGCCGTCGTCGAACGTGAAGATGACCGGCTTCTCCGGCAGCTTGAACTTACCTTGCTTGTACAATAGCAGATCGTTCAGGCTTATACTTTCATACCCTTGGCCTTTGAGCCAGGCGGCTTCTAATTCGAAATTTTCTGCTGAAACGGTTAGATCTCTCCTTAACTGATCTGCTTTTAGAGGAAGCGGGCCGACGTGATGATACATCAATATGGGAAGACTTAGAATCTTCTGGTAATCCGCTTCTGAGTTTATTCCTGAATCCTTAAGCAGCTTGTATTGCGCATCCTTAAAGCTTTGTTTTAAAGGCAGGGCGATAAAAGACCAATATGCCCATATCGCGCCCAAAATCAAAACAGCCAAGCTCATCCCTAACAACCCGAAATTGCCGATGCTCTTTTTTTGTACGTTATTTTTTTTCTTGCCCATATTTCAAAAACCGCCCCTTATTTAGAGGGACGGCTTTAAAGGATCATTCTTTTTTGGGTTCCGCTGTCTCTCCTTCGGCAGGCTTGGTTTCAGCGGCGCCTTCAACGGCGCTTATATCTTCGACCGGAGCCTGGGCCAACTCCTCTTCCACGTTCCTCGGTTGCTGAACCTTGGCGACCATTTCTTCGCCCGGCGTCAGAATTTCCACTCCGGACGGGACTTTGATGTCCCTGACATGGATGGAATCGTTGAATGTCTGCAAAGCGGAAAGGTCCACCGGAATGTTATGCGGCAAATTAACGGGCAAGCACTGCACGTGCACGCTGCTTAAGTTTTTGACCAGGATACCGCCCAATTCCTTGACTGCTTTGGCTTCGCCTACGAATTCCAGGACCACGTCCGCTTTAAGTTTCTCGGTCATGCTGACCTCGTAAAAATCCACGTGAATAGGCTGTGCGGTTAAAAAATGATTTTGCACTTCATGGATGAGTACCGGATGGATTTTTCCATCGTCGGTTACCAGTTCAATAATCGTGCTCTCGCCGGATTTCTTTAACGCTTTCTCGAATTCCGACCGGTTCACAGACAATGAGATAGTCGCGATTTTATGGCCATACAGCACGGCAGGTATATTGCCGGCCTTGCGGACCTTTTTCGGCGTGAATTGCTTTGGATCCCGTATCTGGGCTTTCAATTGGATCTTATCCATACTTCTGCTTTCTGTTGATTTTGCCCATCCCCCATCGTATTTTAAGCTTTGGGGTACTCACAAAATCTTAAAAATAGTGACTGCAAAATTATAACAAAAACAATTATTTTTGGCAAGAGTATGGACTAATACCTATAAAAAAACCGGCAAAAAGCCGGAATGGCAGGCTACTCCGTCTATTTTTCGGTAAAAGCCCTAATAAAATCGCCATTGAAACGTTTTAGCGCTTTATGGATGTTTATGACCTCATCGGGTTTGATGGGCTTTGCGTTCCTGAACCTGGCACTGTCCGCGCTGGTCAGGTCGGTTATCATTCCCACGCTAAAAATCTCGAGGCCTTTTATCTCCACGTTGAACATCACCGAGCTCTTGCACTTGTTACAGTCGGAATGGATGAGGATGTGTGCCTCATTGTAGGCTTCATCCTGCTCGCTCTCAATGATTTTGGTATTATCCAGATTGTACCTAAAACCGCAGATTGGGCAGCGCAAAATGAAACCCAGCCATTCCATAACTTTCTTGAAATCAAATTTGTTCATACCGAAGTTATTACTCATGATGCAATTATATCATAGCGGCGTTTATGGCGCCAGGCATGATAGCCGGATTTTTCCAAAAGACTGTAAACAAAGTCAGTTTTTAATTTATTGACCTTAGTCAAGCAGCGGCATTAGAATCGCAAGACTTTGGATTGCATGGCCACGTTTTGGACAATACCCAGAGCCAGCAAGTCTATCACCAGGGAACTGCCTCCCGAACTCAGGAACGGCAGCGGAACGCCCGTAACCGGCAGTAGGCCAATATTCATCCCTACGTTGATTATGACGTGCCAAAAAATCAAAAAAAACACGCCTCCTGCCAGGTACATCCCTAGGTCGTCGCGGGAATTGCGCATTATTTTTATCAGTCGTAAAAACAGAAAAAGATATAACAGCAACAGCACCGACGCGCCCAAAAAGCCGATCTCCTCACTTCCAGCGGCAAAAATGAAATCAGTCTGTCGTTCGGGCAGGAATTTGTTCTGGCTCTGCAAGCCATTGCCCAGACCCCGGCCGAATATCCAGCCGCTGCCTACGGCAATGGTCGCCTGCTGCACATTATAGCCGCGGCCTTTAGGGTCTAGGTTCGGATTGATAAATACCATCACGCGATCTTTCTGAAAATCCTTGAGGACGAATTTCCAAGTTAAACCGCAGGTAATGGCGAACGCGAGAAACAGTATCGCCAAAAATTTTTTCTTTACGGGACTAATGAGCAACATGCCGGCCCATATGGCCAGTACTATCAAAGCCGAGCCCATATCCGGTTCCAGGATTATCAATCCGGCCGGGATGCCCGCGTAAAGCAAAGAACGGCCAATGCTCAACCAGGAATTTATCTGGCCGCGCTTGAGCGACAGCAGTCTTGCCAGTCCCAAAATGACCACAAGCTTGGCCAGCTCCGCGACTTGGAAGTTGGTCACGCCGAGGTTGATCCACCTTCTGCCGCCGCGGATGATCTCACCGAAGAACAGGACGAATATCAAAGCCGCCACGAGGATGACATAAATCACGCGATTGGCCTTGGCCAATGAATGGTAATCGAAAAAGGCTAAAAAAAAGTAACCAGCAAAACCGGCCGACAAAAACGGGATCTGGCGCCAGAAAGGAGAGAGGTTCTCGCTAGCCAGCGAAGTGCTGTACAATATAGCTAGCCCGGCCACACTCAACAGCGCCAGGCAAATAAGCATAGGGATATCGAAGTAGCGGAGCTTGCTAAGCAGTTTTGGCATCCAGTTTTCGGTTACGGATCAAAAATTTTGGTTTTCCTGTTTCGGCCGGCTCAGATCGGAAGCGGGACCTGTATCCAGCGCGGGAGTTCCGAAGTTCGTGTAGTCTAAGAGATCGGTTTCGGCAAACACTTTTACTTTCGCCGTTGTTCCGGGAGAAAAATTCGGCCAAAGCTGTTTATAGCTGCGGCGTTCGTAGGGTTGTACGGTAAAATCGTCTCTGGTGCTGGCCGCGATGATGCGTCCGCGGCCGTCATAGATCAGGAAAGTCAGGGTCACTTTTCCTAATTGGTATGGGCTTTGGTTCTGATAATAACCTTCGACTACTAAGGCCTCCGGATTACTTTGCAAATAAAGGTCGGGCGAAGAAACGATTAGGCTTATGCTCGGCAAGCTATACCGCCGTTGCCAGGCAAGTTTTTCCGGAAGTTCCAGCTTAGCCTCGCTGGGCCGTTCAGATGAATTTATTCTGGGCACGACTAGATACTTTGTCTGGTTGGGAAGAAGGGTGAAAGTGCCTACTGAAATGTATACCTCCTCATCTTTGCTGTTGAAAAAACGCAAACGGTATGTGGTTTTGTCCAGGGATAGGTCAAGATTTTCGTTGATGATTGATGTTACGGCGCCAAAACTGCCGTCGCCCGTCGGGAAGATATTAATCTCGCCGGTCTGAAGCGGTTTGACTTCGGTAAAACTCTGGTGCGCGGATAAGGCCAGCGGCCGGTATTTAGCCTCCCAAATCTTGAAGGAAACGAATTTGGAAATTAAATACGCGGGCAAAAGGAAGGCTATTCCCGCAATAATCGACCACAAAGCCCAGGCTGGCATCTTTTTAGCGGCCTTTTCGGCCCTAATCTCTGCTTCTTCTATTTCCAATCCTAGTTTCTGCCCCTTGAGTTTTAATTTTTCCTTGTCGAAAAGCTGCATATTTTTTGCTTTTTGTTATGTTTTAATTATAGCAAAACAACAGTCTTTTTGCTATATTAGTATGTGTAATTGCAAAAAATACGAATCTAAATCAATATACAAATATAAAAATTTGTTTATTTATGTATTCGCGACTACTCCCCACATATGGAATTTACCCATCTGCATTGTCATAGCCACTATTCCCTACTAGACGGCCTGTCTAAGATAGAAGACCTGATCGCGCGCGCCAAGGAGCTTAATATGTCCGCTTTGGCCCTGACTGACCACGGTGTGATGTATGGCGCCGTGGAATTCTACGCCAAGTGCCGCGATGCCGGCATCAAGCCCATCATCGGTCTGGAAGCCTACATCGCTCCCCGATCCATGCATGACAAGGAAGGAAAAGTAGATTCCGATTATTTTCATCTAACCCTATTAGCTCAGAACGAGATCGGCTACAAGAACTTGATGATACTTACGACCAAGGCGCATTTGGAAGGGTTTTATTATAAACCGCGAATAGACCTGGATCTGCTTTCCAGGCAAAGCGAAGGCATTTTGGCTTTGTCAGGCTGTATGCGTGGCGAGATATCCCGCACTCTTATGGGGAGATCGGAAGAAGAGGCACAGAAGGTCCTGGAAAAATATCTGGCGATTTTCGGGCGCGACCGGTTCTTTATTGAACTGCAGCGCAACAGCAGGACAAAAAACGAAGCTGAAGAGGCTTTGGTAAGCAAGCTGGCTGCTTTAGCAAAACGCAATGGCCTGCCAATCGTAGCCACGTCAGATTGCCATTACATATACCCAGAAGACAGCGAAGCGCAGGATGTGATGGTCTGTATCGGTATCGGTCGGACGGTAACCGACGAAGACCGGCTGGATATGCGGGCATATGATCTGTCGTTGAAGCCGGCGGAAAAGATGCACGAGCTGTTCTACGACCTTCCGGAAGCACTGGTGAACACACAAAAAGTGGCGGACCTTTGCGATTTGACGATCAAGTTGAATCAACGGTATTTCGCCAAGGTCTGGGTGCCGGAAGGCAAGACCACGGAAGAATACCTGACCGAATTAACCTACGAAAAAGCGCTGCTAATGTATGGAAAGACGGATAATAGCAATACCGAGGATGGTCAGAATAAAATATCGGCGCCTGTGTCTGCCGGACAGCTCTCTATCCCCGACCCCATCAAACAGCGCATAGATTATGAACTTAACATTATCAATAAAAAAGGATTCGCGCCATATTTTTTGATGGTTGCGGATATCGTGCAGGGCGCGCATAAAATAGGCGCCATTACCAATACTAGAGGCAGCGCTGCTGGCAGCCTTGTGGGACATATTTTGGGAATAACTAACGTGGATCCACTGGAATACGAACTGCCATTCGAGCGGTTTTTAACAATGCATCGCCCAACTCCGCCCGATATTGACCTGGACATTGCTGACAACCGGCGCGACGACGCCATTGGTTACATAACCGATACGTTCGGTAAAGATAAAGTCGCGCAAATAATCACGTTCGGGACTATGATGGCGCGCGCCGCAGTCCGTGATGTAGGCCGCGCTTTGGGCGTGCCTTACAGCAAGTGCGACCAGATCGCGAAGATGATCCCAATGGGCAAACAAGGCTTCCATATGACTTTAGACAAGGCTTTGGAGATGTCGCCTGAACTCAAGGAGATATATGACCGCGATCCGGACACAAAACGTATTTTGAGCATTGCTAAGAAAATGGAAGGCTGTGCACGCCATGCTTCGGTGCACGCAGCGGGGATAGTCATTACACCCGAACCGCTGACTGAATATATGCCACTGCAAAAGGAACCAGACGGCGAACGCATCATCACCCAATATGATATGTATTCGTTGGATGTCAATGCGTCACCATACGGTGTTGGTGTGGTTAAGATGGATCTTCTGGGCATTCGCAACTTGTCCATCCTTGAATCCGCAGTTAAGATCGCCAACGCGCGCCACGGCGTAAACATAGATATTTATAACCTCCCCCATCCCGATCCCAAGACCTTTAAGCTACTTTCCGATGGTTTGACCTTCGGCGTGTTCCAGATGGGATCTTCCGGCATGACCCGATGGCTTAGGGAATTAAAGCCGACCAACATCTTTGAGATAATGGCCATGATCGCGTTATACCGACCGGGCCCGATGCAGTTTATCCCCGATTATATCGCGCGCAAGCATAACCCTGCGCTTATCACTTATCTTGACCCCGCTTTGGAGCGGATACTGCACCGCACGTTCGGCGTGTTGGTATACCAGGACGACCTATTAACCATCGCGCACGATCTAGCCGGATATTCCTGGGAAGAAGTGGACAAGTTCCGCAAGGCTGTGGGCAAAAAGATCCCCGAAGAGATGGCCAAGCAGAAGATAAAGTTTATCCAGGGCTGCCAAAAGACGAGCGGTTGGAGCTTTGAGAAAGCGTCGGAAGTCTGGGCATGGATAGAACCATTCGCGGCTTACGGGTTCAACAAATCTCATTCCGCATCCTATTCCGTGGTCAGTTATCAGACTGCCTATATGAAAGCAAACTATACGGTGGAATTCATGGCTGCTTTGATGACTGCGGAATCCGGCGACGAAGACAAGATTTTTGAGGCCGTGGAAGAGTGTAAAAATTTGGGCATCCAAGTCCTGCCGCCGGATATCAACGAATCGCGAGGGGATTTTACGGTCGTGAATGACAAGACCATCCGGTTCGGACTAAACGCTATCAAGAACTTAGGCAGCGATGTGATAGAGAGATCCATCGCGGAAAAAAAGGCGAACGGACCATTTAAATCTTTGGAAGACCTGTTAATACGAGCGCATACCAAAAACTTCAACAAGAAATCGTGGGAAGCGCTGGTTAAGGCCGGGGCATTGGACGCGTTCGGCGAGCGCGGCCAGCTTTTGGCCAACACCGAAGAAGTATTGGAATTTACGCGTGAACATTTCAAGGCCGAAAATTCGGGACAGAATTCTCTATTCGGCAAGTCAATGCAGATTGGCCGGCTCAAATTAAAAGAAGCGCCCCAAGCAAGCAAGGAAGAGAAGATGCGGTGGGAAAAGGAACATTTGGGGATGTATATTACCTGTCATCCGTTAGAGAATTATCGCAAGGTCTTATCCCTGCTTCCGGGGATAAGGAGCCTAAATCTTGAACAGATAAATAACGAGGTGACGCTTGGCGGAATAATCACGCGCTTAAAGCGTACCTTGACCCGGAAGAACGACCCTATGGCGTTTTTCACTCTGGAAGACCTGACCGGGAGCGTTGAAGTCCTGGTCTTTCCTAAGGCTATGGAAGCGGCTTTACCGTTTTTGGCGAATGACAAGGTGGTACAGGTTAGGGGTAGGCTTTCGTCCTCTTCCCGTCCCATACCTGGCAGAGAAAATACGGAAGTCGGCGAGGAACTGAAATTGATAGCGGAAAATATCCGCGAACTGCCGAGTGACGATTTATATGAGATGGCTTTGTCCGAGATAGAAAAGAACAAGCAGATCGTGCTGCATATGAAGAGTATTTCTGACCGCGATTCATTAAACGCAATAAAGGATATCCTGAAAAAATATCCGGGTAACGCGCAGGTATACCTGTCTGTCGGGGTGGGCCCGTCCGCCAAAAAGATTAAGACCCAGACGCAAGTTCGCATCGCCGACGAGTTGATAAAGGAACTGCGCGCTATCCAACAGGTAACGATGGTGGATGTGAAGTGAACCGCTGGGCAGACGCTAATAGCAAAGATTAAAGATTTAAGATTATAGATTAAACAAGGGGCAAAAACTCAAAACGCAAAAGTCAAAAGTCAAAATTGCAACAAAACTGAAAAAAGGAAACACGAATAACCTTATTTGTCATTCCGAACGATAGTGAGGAATCCCCTATGCGATGATCATTAGAAAGACAATGTTTGAGGGACTCCTCGTTCGTTAAACTCGCTTAGAATGACAGTGAGATGTAGGGGCGGGTATTGTCCGCCCTAAAAATAACGGCTAAATCGTAAAAATCAACGTTTTAGCCGTTATTTTAGCTACTACATCTCCGCTTGATCGTTGTAATAAAAAAAGACCGCCGATAGTGACCTGTCGGCGGATTACCTCTCGACCTCAACAAGGCCGTCATTCGGCCTTGTTGAGTGCCCAGGTGATGTGTTTGATCACTTCCTCCACCGGCGTTTCCGCCAATACACCCTTCTCGAATTCAAAACGGATCTGGGCAGTGGAATGCAGCTGGTATGTGGTACCGCCGGCATTGACGTCTCGAGGGTCGACGGAGACGACGCGAAAGTCCACGTGATCGTCGCTGACAAGTACTTGGATCACGTAAACTTCATCGCCCTTCCTAAATTTGCCGACAGCGACGTCGTTCCGCTGCATTATACCGGCAAGGCCGCTTGGCCCAGATATCTGACCGGTGGGACTGAACTTGGTCAAAACATAGTTCGCCCCATTGACAGCCGGTGCTGCGTTGATGCCGCGGGATACGATCTGGTAAACCGCACCTGTGTTCTGCGGAGCGGTCCGGCCCATCTTGACGAACGGACCATACTGCTGCTCCAGATTTTCCTTCATCGTTTTCTTCCACTCATCGCCGGCTTGCGCCAACGGTGAGAAAACGACACACAATACCGCGATGGTCATCGCGGTAAGAATGATTCTCTTCATTCCAAACGCCCTCCGTAGCGTTGATGTAAACTATACTGTTTATTAAACAATTTGTCAACAGAAACGTAAAGTCTCAATAGCTTGGAAACACTTAGGGTATACTGGTAAGGAAAGGAGTCCTCTATGGCATATTCACTAAATCCTAAGCTACCAAGGCT
>Ga0207433_10000803_pt1 | contig 70380 bp, 69 predicted proteins | sample YelNatPaOPGAMG01_FD_187559 | JGI IMG/M metagenome (GOLD analysis project Ga0207433, IMG submission 187559) | Hot spring thermophilic microbial communities from Obsidian Pool, Yellowstone National Park, USA - OP-RAMG-01 (SPAdes) (version 3) | ecosystem: Environmental > Aquatic > Thermal springs...
CGAGGCTTACGCAACACCCCTTAGATAGCATTAAGAAGGGCGTTAAAATTGGGAGTAAGTAAACTAGACAACACTGCGAACCACCCGTAATTTTCCTCAAAAATCAGGATATACCTGCTTCTTATTAAAAAAGAAGATGTGGGTAATGGTCAGCTTTAGAAAAGGGAGAGATAAAAATGAAAATTTTTTTTAATTCCCCTCTTTTTTAAAGATGGGCAGGGGGAGATTTTATTAATGTAAAAAAGTACAACAAAAAAATTTACTTTATATTTTATAAAAACTTTCCATAACTGAGGGGATACTATTATAATAATTTTTATGTTGACTAAATAATTTGTGTTATAATAAAATAATAACAATGATGATAAATGGTGGGGGAGGCAGGTGATAAAGATGAAAAGAATTTTATTATTTGTTAATTTATGTTTAATCGTTTTATTTTTTAATGCAGGTTTAACTTTTGCGCAGGATGAAATTGATAATACAGAAAATATTGCACAACAAAAAGTTTTGCAGATGCAGCCAATTACTGCAGATAAATATTTTGAAGCAGGTGAAAAATTTTATAACGAGAAAAAATATAATGAGGCATTAAAATATTATATTGCAGCAGTTAAAAAAGATAAAAATTATATTCTTGCCTGGAAAAAAATAGGTTTTTGCTATTATAAATTACAAAATCATAATATGGCATATAAGTCATTTCAAAAAGTATTATCACTTAATTCCAATGATACAGAAGCAAAACAATTTGTGAAATATTATAATGATCTGCAAGAAAGAAATAAAAAATTAAAAGAGCCTAAAAATATGCTTGACCCGATGTGGCGTGCAGCAATTTTACCCGGTTGGGGCCAGTATCATAATCATCAATATATGAAAGGAATTGTGATAACAGGTGCGTTTGTAACTGCACTGGGGCTTACAATTTATTCTGTTATGGATGAAAAAACAAAATATGAAAAATATTTAAACACAAATGAAAATCATGATATTTTATACAAAGAAGCTCAGGATGCATATAACACCGCTTTGATACTTGGAATAATAACAGCAGCAATATATGCAGGCTCTATTGTTGATGCAGCAATGAATTATGACTGCATAGAAGCAAGAACAGCTGATATAAAAATAATGGATAATAAAATATTTTTATGTAAAAATTTCAGGTGGTGATTTTATGAAAAAATTAATTTATTTATTATTTGTGGTATTTATAGCATGCACCCCTCTTGATAAAAAAAATCCAACAGACCCGAGCGGAGATAATTATATTGGCTGGCATTACATAGGTGAAATAGGAGAATTTAAAAATTTAACTGATTTTACAATTGCAAATTCAATCATATATGCTGTTGATAGTGTAGAGGAATCAGTTCATTTGTATAATATAGATGGTTCTTTTCTTTTTAAAATTGTCAATAATCCTACCCCCCCTCCTGTTTTTGTTTATCCAACAGGTGTAATTACAAATAATGGAATACTGTATGTAATTGACCATCAGACTGGGGCAGACCTTGATACATTTGATATTGCATCATTATTTACTTCAAGTCCTGTTGTTGCAAGTTATGATTTGCAGAATAATGGTGATAAAATTACTGCTTTAAATAATGAATTATATGTAGCAACAATGAGTCCGCCTGCAGTTGATGTTTATGATTTAACAGGGACATTATTATATTCATTTTCTATAGACAATGGAATTTGTGATACTTGTTTATCTAAAATATCTGATATTATTTCAAATAATGCAACAGGAGAAATACTAATTGCTGACTCTGACCTTGATAGAATAGCAATTTATGGAAATTCAGGAAGTTTTTTAAGAAAAATAGATATTAAAAAAGATATAAAAGGTATTGCAATAAAAGGAAACAGATTGTATGTACCAACAAAAGATGGCATATTAAGAATAGATTATAATACAGGACAGATAAATGATATAATTGCAAATTATGGTGAAGGAAATGGCAGAGTCACAAGCCCGGATATAATTAGATTATACGGTAACAATTATATACTTGTGGGTAATACAACAAGTATTAAATATTTTCAGATTGATTCATTGTAAGTTAAATGCACAGATTTTTTGTAAATAAAATTTCAGATAATCAGGCAATAATACAGGGAGAAGATTATTCTCACATAGTAACTGTTTTAAGATTAAAAATAAATGAGGAAATAGCTGTTTTTAATTATGAACACGGTGAGTTTCTTGCAAAAATTACTGATATAAATACAAAAGAAAAAATAATTTTATTGCAAATAATTAAAAAGATAAAGGACAGGGAAAAAACAAATATTAAAGTAATTGCAATTATCTCATTAATAAAAAATGACAAAATGGATTTTGTAATTGAAAAATTAACAGAACTTGGTATAACTCAGATAATTCCGGTTATAACAAAAAGGACAGTAGTTAAAATAAATGATATTGAAAAAAAATTAAAAAGATGGGAAAAAATAATTTATTCTGCTGTAAAACAATGTGGCAGAGTAACAAAGCCGGAAATTTTTTCTGTAGTAAATTCATTTAAAGATTTATTAAAAATAGTCCCGGAAAATTCTTTTAAATTATTAATATGGGAAAAAGAAGATAAAAGATATTTAATAGATGAGATATTTAACTTAAAAGATGTTGAATCAATTTGTTTTTTTATAGGTCCGGAAGGCGGTTTCGAACAAAGCGAAGTACAGGAACTTTTGAAAAATGGTTTTTTATCTGTTTCTCTAGGAGATACAACACTTCGTGTAGAAACAGCAGTAATTTTAACAGCCGGTGTTATAATGCAAAAAGTAAGGAGAAGCAAATGGAAAAATTAATTGAAGATGCAAAAAAAATTTTAAAAGAAAAAAATATATATGGCGATATATATATTGAAAATACCATAAAAAACGAAATCATAGTAAATGATTCAAGAGTAGAAAAAATTACCAAATCAAATGGTATATGTGGAAATGTAAGGGTTTTTAAAGATGGAAAAATGGGATTTTGTTATTTTGCCGGGACAGAAAAAAACATATTAAGTGATGCGGTTTTAAAAGCAATGAACTCTGTTTTTGTAGATGGTTATGAAAATTATAATTTTAATTCCCCAAATAGTAATATTAAAATTAATTTTTTTGATGCTTTATATAATAAATTAACTGATGATAAGAGAATAGAAAAAGCAATTTTATTAGAAAAAGTTACAAAAGAAAATCCATTTATTAATATGGTCAGGGATATAAACTGGACAGATGTTTGTGAGAAGACATATTATATCAACAGTGAGAACAAAGAAGATTATAAAGAAAGGACTAAATTTTTTATTTATACATCTGCTATTGCAGAAAGAAAAGGAAACAGAGAATTAGCAGAAAGCGTAGAAATTACAACAAAATTACAAAATATTGATGTTGTAAAAACTGGCAGGGAATGCGCAAAAAAAGCGAAAAATTTATTAAATGGCGAGCCAATAAAAACAGGTAAATATAAAATAATGTTACCACCTGAGGTTGCCTGTGATTTACTAGCACTTTTGTCAAAAATATTTTTAGGCAGCAATATTGTAAAAGGAAAGTCACTTCTTGGTTTAAATAAAACAGGAGATGCAATTGCTTCTGATATTTTAAATATAAAAGATGATGCACTGCTTGATTTTGGTTATGCAAGTTTTACAATTGATGCAGAAGGAGAAATGGGACAAAATAAATATGTAATAAAAAATGGAATTTTAAAAACCTTTTTATTTGATAAAATAAACGCACATTTAAAAAATACAAATACAACAGGCAATTCAATAAGACAGGATTTTAAATTTTTACCAGATTGCGGAGTTTCCAATTTTTATATTGAAAAAGGAAATGATAAAAAGGCAAATATTATGAATAATTTTTACGGTATTTATATTAACTCGCTTATGGGATTGCATATGGTTGATACTGTATCAGGTAATTTTTCACTTGCATTTAACGGGTGGTTAATTAACAGGGGAAATATTGATAAAGCAGTAAAAGAGTCGCTGCTAACAGGAAATTTAAAGGAATTATTAAAAAAAATAATTATAATATGTGATGATTTAAAATTTTATGCAAATTATGGAAGTCCAACAATTGTAATTGATGATATGGATGTTGCAGGAAAATAATTTATTTATAAAATTTTTAAGGAGAAAAAGATGAACAACAAAACAATAACAGGTATAATAGGTTATCCCTTATCTCATACATTATCACCGCTTATGCACAATACTGTTTTTAATAAATATAATATGAACTGGGAATACAGGGTTTTTGAAATAAAACCAGAAGATTTACCGGTATTTGTAAAAAATCTGAAAAAAGAAAATATAAAAGGATTAAATGTAACAATTCCATATAAACAAACTGTTATGTATCTGCTTAATAAAATAGACAAGGCAGCAAAAATAATTGGTGCAGTAAATACCATTTTAAATAAACAAGGTAAATTAATAGGTTTTAATACTGATTATATTGGTTTTTTAAAATCATTAGAAAAATATAAAATAAATTTAAATAATAAAAATGTTGTTATGTTTGGTGCTGGTGGTGCTGCACATGCGGTTGCTTATTCAATAAATATTTTAAAACCGGCAAATTTTTATATATATAATATTGATATTCCAATGATAGAAGGATTAATTAAAAAATTAAAATTAAAAAAAGTTATATATGGAGATATAACGAAAACAAAAGAAAAGGATGATGTTTTATCTAATGCTGATTTTATTATAAATACAACATCCGTTGGAATGCATGACAAAAATATTATTTATAAACTCCCTGATTTAAAAAAGACGGTTATTGTTTATGATTTGATTTATAATCCTGCCAAGACAGAATTTTTAAAATTAGCAGAAAAAAAAGGAGCAAAAATTATAAATGGTATTGATATGCTTATATATCAGGGTATGGAGTCATTTAAAATATGGACAGGTAAAATAGGTGATTATAATTTAATTAAAAATAAACTCAGCAAATACTTTATTTAATTGAGGATATTTAAAATGGATGATGGCATAGAAAAAGTAAATCCGGTAAATACAATGGATATAAGAATTTCCGGAGAAAACAAAATAAAATATAAAAAAGTTATTAAAGGTAAAAAGACAAATGATTTTAAAGATGTGTTTAAAAGCAATGCCAGAGCAACAAATCAGAAAGAAGAAAAGAAAATAAATGCAAAGTATAAAAACGGGAGAAGAATAAGATGAAAAAAAATATTTTATTTATAATGTTTTTAATTTTTATTAATATTACACTTGTGGCAGATAATTCTCTTCCTGTTTTGGATGTAAAAGTTAATTTTTTAAGTGATGCAGAATGTTTTTATATTATCCAGGCAATGTGGATTAATGAAAAAATAAGTCCTTTGATTATGATTTATTTTAATAGTGATAATAAGACGTTCTGGAGATATGTTATAAATATTTATGACCCTGTAAGGGAAATATATACAACATTATTTGAAGAGCAGGAAAAGAAAAATTTTTATTTTAAAATATTTTATTATGATAATAATAAAATTGTATTTATAAAGAAATTTATAAATGACCCATTTGATTCAAATCAATACGTTGTATTTTATGACAAAAATAATAAAAAAAGAGAAATAATGTTATTAAAAGATGCAATGAAAAAAATAAATGAAAAAAATAATATGTTAAATAAAGAAACAAAAGGACGTCTATGTGAATGTTATAAAAACAGGTGTTTAAAGATTATAAACTCAAAAATATATCTGATTACAGAATTAAAAAACAAAGAAAAAAGGGAAGATATTATACAGGAAAATGTAACGATGGCTTTTATGATTGCCCAAACAAATTTAATTGTGTTTTTAAAAAACGATGATTATTATATTTATGATATTGATTTAAGAAAGGTCTTATATAAACTGAATTTTATTGAAAGTTACAGCAAAAACAAAGTAAAAGTTATAAATTTACTTGATTTCAGTTATGACGGTAAATATATTTTATTTGAAACAAAAGGTATGTATAAAGAAAGAAACAAAAAGAGCGTAGGTATTTTATCAACACAAATTTTTAAGTAATCTAATAAATAGTTATAAGAAAAATATAAAATAATCAGTAATAAACAGGTAACAATCAGCAATTGAGATGAGTGAGATTATTTTATTGACCCGTATTTTTTATTCTGTATAATAAAAAAAATAAAAGGAGAGCATAATATGGGAAGTGTGAAAGAAATAGAAATAATAAAAGAACCGGAAATAGAAAAAGAGGGAGAAGGGCAGTTTATATTTTCAGACAGATATTCTGTATTTGATTGGGGAGAGATGCCAGACCATATAGAAAAAAAAGGTGCAGCATTGTGTACACTTTCCTCTTATTTTTTTCATTTGCTTGAGAAAAACTCAATAAAAACACATTTTTTAGGTCTTATTGAAGATGGTAAAATAAAAAAATTTTCAGAACTTAATTCATATTCAAATATTATGCGTGTAAAAATGTTAAGGGTTTTAAGACCCCAATATAATGAAACAAACAATACTTATAATTATAATATTTACAAAACAGAAAAGAAAAATTTTCTTATCCCGCTGGAAATTATATACAGAAATTCATTAACAGAGGGCTCCAGTATTTTTAAACGCATTAAGAATGGAGAGATAACTTATAAAGATTTAGGACTTGATCATGAACCAATACCTGGAGAAAAATTTAATCCGCCGCTTCTTGATGTATCAACAAAATTGGAACATACTGACAGATATTTGACATGGCCACAGGCACAGAATATTTCCGGATTATCAGATGAAAATATGAAAAAGGTAAAAGATTTAATTCAAATAATAAATAAAATAATAACACAGGAATGTAATAAAGTTGGTATAGAAAATATTGACGGTAAATTTGAATTTGGTATAGATGCAAATGGCAATATTATAGTTGTAGATGTATTAGGAACACCTGATGAATGCAGATTTATAATGGATGGGTTCCATATATCAAAAGAATTTGCAAGAATCTGGTATAGAAAAACAGAGTGGTTTAAAGAATTAGAAATTGTAAAAAAAGAAAAGGGCAGGAACTGGAAAGAATATGTAAAATCAAAACCAGATAAACTACCGTTAGAGATAAAAAATTTAATTTCACAAATGTATATGGCTGTAACAAATGAAATAACAGGGAAAAAATTTTTTGATGTTCCAAAATTAAAAACTATAATTGCGAATTTAAAAAAATATGCAATTTAATACACCTTATAATGTTATAAGATACAAAGACAGGGTTTTTTCAAAAGTTTCTCCTTTTTTTTACGGTGACTCATTACTTGATTGTGGCTGCGGTAATGGACAAGATGTCCGTATTTATATGAAATATTTTAAACGTATTCATGGAATGGATATAGAAGAAAGTCCTGACTGGAAAAATTATTCAAATGAATTTATTTCCTTTTCAAAAGGAGATGCACAGAAACTTGATTTTCCTGATGAAAGTTTTGATACAGTAATGGAAAAGGATATGCTGCATCATGTTTCTTCGCCTTTTGATGCATTAAAAGAAATGATAAGGGTTTCAAAAAAAAGAATTATTCTCATAGAAGCAAACAGATACAATCCATTATTATACATAAATATGACGCTTCTTAAAAATCATCAACATTTTACACAAAGATATTTTAAAAAAATTGTTATATCAAGTGGATTAGCTCATCAATTTTATTTTTTTTCAGCCAGATGCTGCCCGTTAAAGGCTAAAATTTTTAATGATTTTTATGATGTTTTTCATAATTTCCTTGAAAAAATACCATTTTACAGACCAATAATTGAATACAATATGGCTGTCTTAACAAAATAATAAATGAATAAAAGATTATTTGAATTGAAAAGATCAATAAAAAACGGATATTTCTTTTTTGTATCTTCACCTTCTGACATTTTTTATTTAACAAATTTTTCCGGGACTTTTTCAAGAGTGATAATTTCAAATGAAAAAAATTATTTTATAACAGATAAAAGATATGAAGGCGTTGTAAGAAATACGCAAATTAGTAATTTTTATGAAGTAATAATTATAAATGATTATAAAAAAGAAATTAAAAAAATTTTAAAAAAAACAAAAAAAGTATTTATATCACAGCAAACCCTACTTACTGATTATTTATGGTTAAGAGAAATTAACCTAAAACCGGAAATTAATAATTTAATATCAGATTTAAGAATGATAAAGGATAAACAGGAAATTGATATAATAAAAAAATCAATAGAAATAACAGAAAAAGGTATTTTACATATATCATCTTTGTTGAAAAGTAATATAACAGAACTGGATTTAGCAAATGAATTTGAATATTATATAAAAAAAACTGGGGCTGATTCAGTTTCTTTTTCTCCAATAATTGCTTTTGGGAAAAATTCATCTGTACCGCATTATAAAACAGGAAATGATAAATTAAAAGAAAACACATTTATTTTAATGGACGTTGGAGCAAGATATAATGGCTATTGTTCTGACTTGACAAGGGTTATCGGCTATCGTATAATTAAATCTCGTCTTAATAAGTATATAAAAAATTATAATATAGTAAAAACAGCAAAAAATCAGTCGGTTTTTTTATATAAAAGTAATAATTTAACAAAAAAACCGTATATTTTTGTTAAAAAGTTTTTTAAAAAATACAGATATGATAAATATTTTACACATTCACTTGGTCACGGGATTGGAATAGATATTCATGAAAAACCGAATATTAATAAAACAGAGAATATAAAATTTAAACCGGGTATGACAGTTACCTGTGAGCCAGGTATTTATTTTAATAATGAATACGGTATAAGAATAGAAGATGATTATTTAATTACTGATAATGGTCCTGTTAAATTAACAAATTTAAAAGATGATATTATATTAAAAGAATAAAAAAAGGAGAGAAGAAAATGGCTTTAGCAACAGATTTAAGACCTGGAGATGTTTTTAAGCATGAGGGTATTATTTATGAAGTGGTTCAGTATCATCATATTCAACGTCCACGACTTGCGCCTCTTGTCCGTCTGAAAATGAGAAATTTTAAATTAGGCACAGTTGTGGAGCGCACATTTAGCCCTGATGATAAATTGGAAGATATTACAATTGAAAGTAAAAATTTGCAATTTTCATATAACGCAGGCGACACTTATAATTTTATGGATACAGAGACATACGAGCAGTATGAATTTACAAAAGAACAGTTAGGCGATATAACCAAATATTTAAAAGAAGATACTCCTGTTACAATGTTAATGTATGAGGGCGAAATTCTTGGCATTCGTATTCCTTTTAAGGTTGATTTAAAAGTTGTTTCTGCTCCGCCGGCAATAAAAGGAAATACAGTAAGTAATGTTACAAAACCGGTAACTGTTGAGACAGGTGCAGTTGTTGATGTTCCGATTTTTGTAAAAGAAGGGGATATTATCAAAGTTGATACGAGAACAGGTGAGTATGTTGAGAGAGTAAAATAAAAATAAGGTGGTGAAAAAATGTCAAAAAAAATTGACAGTAAAAAGACAAAAATAGATACCACGACTTTACAGTATGTGCTGGATATTATGGATAAAAATTCAATTTGTGAATTATCTTATGAAGATGGTAATTTTAAAATTCAGTTAAAAAGAGCATTACCACAGCAGGCAATTGTATCAGTTCCGCAGATTATACATAATTCTGCTCCTGTGGTTGTTTCAGAGGCAACTTCTTCTAATAATACCGTTGCTGCTGCAAAACCAAAAGAGATAAAAGAAGATGAAAATACTTATATAGTAAAATCACCAATGGTTGGGACTTTTTACAGAGCTCCTGCGCCTGATGCACCGCCTTTTGTAAATATTGGAGATACAGTGGATGCAGGAAAGACGCTTTGTATAATAGAAGCAATGAAAATAATGAATGAAATAAAATCAGAAGTAAAAGGAAAAGTAAAAGAGATTCTTGTTGAAAATGCGCAGGCAGTAGAATTCAATCAACCAATCATTATTATTGAAAGAGGCTAATTTTGTTTAAAAGAATATTAATTGCAAACAGGGGAGAAATCGCTTTAAGGATTATAAGAGCATGCAAAGAACTTGGTATAGAAACAGTGGCTGTTTTTTCAGAAGCAGATGAAAATTCTTTACACGTACGTTATGCTGACCATGCAATTTGTATAGGTCCGAGTTCACCTAAAGAAAGTTATTTAAATATTCCTTCTATTATTTCTGCTGCAGAAGTTACTGACTCAGAAGCCATACACCCGGGTTATGGTTTTTTGGCAGAAAATGCTCATTTTGCCGAAGTATGCAAAGAATGTAATATAAAATTTATTGGTCCAACACCAGAGGCAATAACATTAATGGGAAATAAAACCCAGGCTATAATAACAGCAAAATCAAATGGCGTCCCGACAGTTCCGGGCAGTGGAAGGGTATTAAAAGATGAAAACGATGCTGTAGATATTGCAAAAAAAATTGGTTATCCTGTTATACTGAAAGCATCAGCAGGTGGTGGTGGCAGGGGGATGCGTATAGCGCATACAGAAATTTCATTAAGAAATTCTTTTAAAACCGCAAGACAGGAAGCTCAGACAGCTTTTGGCGATCCCTCAATTTATCTTGAAAAATATATAGAAGAACCAAGGCATATAGAAGTTCAAATACTTGCAGACGCTTACGGTAATTGTGTAGCACTGGGAGAGCGTGACTGCACTGTGCAAAGAAGACACCAGAAATTAATAGAAGAATCTCCCTCACCAATGTTAAATGAAAAATTAAGACATGAAATGTGTTCAATGGCTGTTAGAATTGCAAAGGCAGTAAAATACGAAAATACAGGAACAATTGAATTTATTATGGACAAATACAGACGTTATTATTTTATGGAGATGAATACACGCATACAGGTAGAACATCCTGTTACAGAAGAAGTAATAGGCGTTGATTTGATAAAAGAGCAAATAAAAGTTGCTGCGGGAGAAAAATTATCAATCCCTCAAAAAGAATTAAAATTACGCGGTCATGCAATTGAATGCAGAATAAATGCAGAAGACCCGGATAATAATTTTCTTCCCAGTCCTGGTTTAATTACAGAATACAATGTTCCGGGTGGTAATGGAATAAGAATTGATACGCATGTTTATAAGGGCTATAAAATACCACCTTATTATGACTCAATGGTTGCTAAGATAATAGCACATGGAAAAGATAGAACGGAAGCAATTGCAAAAATGAGACGTGCTTTGGATGAATTTGTAATTGAAGGTATAAAGACAACAATTCCTTTGCACAAAAAAATATTAAAGAATGAAAATTTTATTCAAAATAATTATTCAACCCATTTTATAGAAAAAATGGAAAATAAGGGGTGATAATATGACAAATGAAAAAAATGAAACAGGAAATATTCAAATTTCTGATAATGCAATAGCAAATATCGCAGCAATTGCAGCTAAATCCATAGATGGTGTTGTTGATTTAGATGGCGGAGCTGTCTCTGGTATTGCTGATATGCTCGGCGTCAAAAACACTTCGAGAGGAATAAAAGTTGAAATGAAACAAGAAAATGTTTCTCTTGATATAAATTTAATAGTTGCGTTTGGTAAAGATATAGGAACTGTTGCAACAGAAGTGCAGGAAAAAGTAAAAGAAGCAATAGAAAATATGACAGGCTTAAATGTTGAAAAAATAAATGTGAATGTTAATTCAATTAAATATAAAGAAAAATATTAAAAAGGAGGGAAATAATGAAAATTTTTAACAGAATTCTGATAGGAATAAATATTTTGTTTTTTTTAATTTTTGGTTTATTTGGTACATCAATAAGTATAAATCAGGATGCAAATAAATGGTGGGTAAGTGTGGTTCAGACCTTTGCAGAATATTTGAATCACTCAATGGTTGCCCGTATATCTGTTTTAATAGTTAGTTTATTATTGATTTTAATTGCAGTGTTAACAATAATTGGAAATATAGAAAATAGACGGGCTGAGCGAACAGTTGTATTACAATCCCAGCATGGTGATATTATGGTGTCTCTTGGTGCCATTGAAGATTTTTCCCGTGTTGTAAAAAATGAGGTAAAAGGTGTAAAAGAAATAAAGGGTAGGGTCGTATCAAAAAGAAAAGGGCTAAATGTTACTGCAAAAGTAACTTTGTATTCTGACAGAGCTGTTGCAGAAGTTACTCAGGAAATACAACAGGCAATAATTAAATATATTCAATATACACTTGGAATAGATGCAGAAATAAAACCAACAGTAGTTGTGAAGAAGGTGGTTTATAAATCACCCGAAGAGGAGAAGTAATATGAATGATTTATTAAAATTTATTCTTGTTAATTTTGGGAAAATTTTCGGTATTTTTTTAGGACTTGTTATAGCATTATGCCTCCTTTTACTTGGGATATGGAAAACACTTTTTATTGTTGCCCTTGTTATACTGGGTTTCATAATCGGAAAATGGTATGATGAAGGATTTTCCCTGAAAAAGATAATAAAAGATGCAATAGATTCTATTCGTGAGAATAAATGGCAGTAAATTTAAAAAAAAATATTTTTTCCATAATTGATGCAAATGTCAACAGGGTAAAAGAAGGGTTAAGGGTTGTTGAAGATATAGCAAGATTTATTTATAAAGACAAAAAAAATTCTTTTCATTTAAAAAAAACAAGGCATAAAATAAATAGTATTTTATCTAAATTAGCGCCTTCTTATTCCATATTGTTACACAGCAGAGATAGTGTAAAGGATGTGGGCAGAAAAACAAAAAGCAAAAGTGAACTCAAAAGACAAAGTTATTCTGATATTGTAATCTCAAATTTTAAAAGAATCCAGGAGTCATTAAGGGTTTTAGAAGAAATTTCCAAATTATTAGATAAAAAATCAGCTTTAAAATTTAAGGATTTAAGATATGAAGTATATGAGATAGAAAAAGCAATGGTGCTGAGAAGTAAATGAAATTTACGATATAAAATGTGATAAGTGAAATGCGAAATGTGAAATTTATGACTACATTGCTGATTGCAGATTACTTTTTGCTAATAGGGAAAAAAATTAATAATTAAATGGCAACTAACAATATAATTAGTAATTAAATTTAATTTAAATTTATTGCACCAGAGCACAAAATTGTGAATGTAATGTGTTTTTTTTCAAATAGGCCTGTATTTTAATACAAAATTAATATAGTATCAGTTTCTATTATAATAGTGATTGAATTTTATTTTAGTTTCTATTATAATAGTAACTAAAAAAGGAATATAAACTATGGAAAAAATTAAAATTGAACAATTTTATACACACTGGCAGGCAGTTTTACCACAAATAATAGAAGGCTACATCTATGATGAGAAAAGAAAGTTATTGCCAACTCGTTTTATATTCTTTAAATTAAAAAAAATAATAGAGAAATTTTTAAAAAATGAACTTTCTGAAATTGAAAAAATTATTTTAATGCCGGGTATTAGAGGCGTAGGGAAAAGCACTCTTTTAGCACAGATTTTTGCATTAGAGAAATTTTTGGATTTAAATAAAGACAAATCAATTTTAGAGCATATTGGGAAATTAGATGAAAGATTATATCTTGATGTTAGCCAAATGCATTTAGAACAAATTACTTTAAATGATTTTTTTAAATTCTATGAAGAAACAAAACAATTTTATTTTGAAAAGCCAAATAAAAAAATTCTGCTTCTTCTTGATGAAATACATTTTGACGAAAATTGGGGTTTATTTTTAAAAAATCTATTTGATAGGACTAAGGGGCATAAAGATATTTTAGTAATAGCTACTGGTTCATCTGCGTTGGAATTAAATATGAATGCTGATTTAGGAAGAAGGGTGGATATTTGTAATATCTTTCCAATGAAATTTAATGAATATTTGATTTTGAAATATGACAAAAATCCATTAGTTGGAATGTCAGATGAACTTCAGAAAATAATTTTTAACTCATCTAATGCAAAGGATGTTTTTAAAAAACTTCAAATAAAAGAAGCAGAAATAAATAGATATTTTGTTAATGAAGTACCATTAAATTCGGAAAGTGATTTTTTTGAATCAGGAGGTTTTCCTTTTGTTATAAAAATTGAAAATAAGAAAAAAGCAATAGAAAAAATAAAAAATGTAATAGATGGTATTATAGTTAAAGATATTCTTAAATTAAAAAGATTTGAAACGCATACTGTTGCCAAAGTTAATGACTTGCTTTACCTTTTAGCACACTCAGATTTAGTGAGTTATCAGAAGCTACAAGAGGCACTTAAAATTCAACGCCAAGAAACATTAGAAAATTTGATTGAGGTTTTAATAATGGCAGGTTTATTGATTAAAATCCGAACATACGGCAAGACATATGGAAGCACAAGAAAAACACCAAAGTTTCTTTTTATTACTTCTTCGTTAAGATCAGCGATATTAAACAATATTTATCTTTCTGGTATAGAAGGAAAAAAAATAGAGGATTATTTTGCACTTATTTTTGAAAAGGATATAAAAAGGTTATTTGCTTATGGTTTGTTTTATGATATTGCAGAGAATGGGGCTGATTTTATTTTAACTTTAAGGGATAGAAGTAATATTGTTATTGAAGTTGGTTTTAATAAAGATGAAATTAAACAAGTTGAGTTTACAATGAAAAAAGTTAAAAGTCGTTATGGATTGGTTTTTGGGAGTAAAGAATTAAAATTAATTAATAACTCTATTATAATGCTTCCTTTAAAATTTTTAATGTTGATTTAATTAAATGCTGTCAAGAATTTTGTGAAAATTAATTAACATAAAAAAGTGCCTCGCGTGTTAATTTGTAATTTAATTATAATAATTCAAGAAAAATATTTTCGCAGCAAAATTGCAGCAGAATGACTCTTGCCAATTCCCCACTTAAATATATTACATTATCCATTTGAAAAAAATCCTTGCCAATAATGTATATTTTATGATATTATATTTTTAAGTAATTAAAAAACACCATGCTTGCCGGATTTTTGGATGGGTCCCTGCAAAAGCAGGGCATCTTAAAAAGAAGAAGGAAGCAGAGGTAAAAAACCAAAGGAGGATTTAGTTATGCCACAAATTTCAATGAAAGCACTTCTTGAAGCAGGCGTCCATTTCGGACATCAAACCAAAAGATGGAATCCCAAAATGAAGCCCTATATCTATACAGCGAGAAACGGGATTTACATCATTGACCTTCAAAAAACATTAAAGTACACCAGAGATGCGGTTGTTTTTGTAAAATCTGTTATTCGCGAAGGAAAAAAAGTATTTTTTGTTGGAACAAAAAAGCAGGCATCTGAATCAATAAAAGAAGAAGCAATTCGTTGCGGTATGCCTTATGTTGCTTCACGCTGGTTAGGTGGCACTCTTACTAATTTTGTTACAATAAAACAAAGAATAGAAAGATTGAAATATTTAGAAGAACAGGAAGCAACCGGCGGTCTTGATAAATATCCTATCAAAGAAAAAATGAATATGCAAAAGGAATTAAAAAAATTAAAGGAAAATCTGGAAGGATTAAAAGATGTTGATGAACTTCCCGGTGCTATATTTGTCATAGATGTAAAACACGAAGAAAATGCAATAAAAGAAGCAAACAGACTTGGCATACCTGTTATAGGAGTTGTTGATACTAACTGTGACCCTGATGGTGTGGATGTCATAATACCAGGAAATGACGATGCAATAAGAGCTGTAAGATTGATGTGCAAAATTATGGCTGATTCAATAATTGAAGAAAAAGTAGCAATGGAAAGAGAAAAAGAAGTAGTAATTGCACAAGAAGCAAGTGTGCAGCCAGAAACAATAAAACAGGAAGAGACAGTGGGTGAAAAAGAAAAAATGGAATCATTACAGGATTTAGATACATCTGAATACGAAGAGATGTTTTTAGACGATGTAGAAATTAAAGAAAGAAAAAAGTTAAAAACTGCAAAAAAGACAACTGATGAAAAAGTAGAAAAATAAAAAATTGTTTAAAAAAGGAGATACAATATGTCAAATGTTTCAATGGATGCAGTAAAAGAATTAAGAGAAAAAACAGGTGCCGGTTTTGGTGATTGCAGAAAAGCACTTATAGAAACAAACGGGGATATGCAAAAGGCAATTGATTATTTGAGAGAAAAAGGCATTGCATCAGCGGCTAATAAAAGTACGCGTGCTACAAAAGAAGGTAGAATATATTCTTATATTCATACCAATGGAAAAATAGGTTCCATGGTTGAAATTAACTGTGAAACAGATTTTGTTGCAAGAACCGATGAATTTGAAAATCTTTTAAAAGATGTTGCAATGCAAATCGCAGCTATGTCGCCACTTTATGTTAAAAGGGAAGATATACCGCAGGAAGTAATTGAAAAAGAAAAGGAAATTTACAGAGCTCAAATGAAAGATTCAGGAAAACCGGCAAATGTAATTGATAAAATTGTAGAAGGAAAAATAGAAAAATATTATAAAGATGTTTGTCTTATTGAACAGCCATTTATTAAGGATGACAGCAAAACAGTTGATATGATAATAAAAGAAAAAATAGCAAAACTTGGTGAAAATATTGTTGTGCGCAGATTTGCAAAATTTGTTGTTGGAGGAGATTAAATAACCGGAGGTTAATAAATGCCATTAAAACCCAGATATAAAAGGATAATGCTTAAATTAAGTGGAGAAGCGTTTGCTGGCGAAAAAAAAGCAGGTATAGATTATGATACGGTATATAGAATAGCAGAGGAGATAAAAGCAGTCCAAAAAATGGGTGTTGAAGTTGGGATTGTAATTGGTGGTGGTAACATATTTCGTGGTGGAAGGGGAAAAAATTTTAAAATTGACAGAGTAGTTGGCGATTATATGGGCATGCTTGCAACTGTTATTAATGCTTTGGCGTTACAGGATATTTTAGAACAAATGGGCGTTCAAACACGCGTATTATCTGCGATAGAAATGAAAGAACTTGCAGAACCATTTATAAAAAGAAGAGCAACAAGGCATCTCGAAAAAAAACGTGTAGTGATTTTTGGCGGTGGAACCGGCAATCCTTATTTTACCACAGACACAGCAGCAGCGCTTCGTGCAATGGAAATAGGCGCAGAAATATTTTTAAAAGCAACAAAAGTGTCAGGTGTTTATAGCGGTGACCCGGAGATAGACAAAAATGCCAAAAAATTTTCAAATCTTAAATATATTGATGTATTAAATAAAAATCTTAAAGTAATTGATTCAACAGCAATTTCCTTATGTATGGAAAACAACATTCCCATAATTATTTTTAATCTTAATGAAAAAGGAAATATAAAAAAAGTTGTTTCTGGAAAAAAAATAGGAACAATAATACAGTAAAAGGAGGGTAAAAATGGAAAATGTGATAAAAGAAATGGAAATTAAAATGAAAAAGTCAGTTGAAATTTTTCAAAACGAACTTGCGTCTTTCAGAACAGGAAGAGCTAATACAGCTGTACTTAATGTTGTTCAGGTTGAGTGTTACGGGAGCAAGATGCCTATAAATCAAATCGCGAGTATGTCAGTTATTGAAGCAAAAACCATAGATATAAGGCCATGGGATAAAAACATATTACCTGATATAGAAAAAGCAATTCTTGCTGCAAATCTCGGGCTCGGAGTTGTAAACACAGGGGATTCATTAAAAATAAAATTTCCTGAATTAACAGAAGAGACAAGAAAAGAAATGGTAAAAAAAGTAAAAAAGATGGGGGAAGAAGCAAAAATTAATATAAGAAATATAAGAAGAGATGCAAATGATAAAATAAAAGATATGGAAAAGAATAAAAAAATATCACAGGATGATTTAAAACATGCAGAAGCAAGAATTCAGAAAATAACAGATAAACATATTGCGGATATAGATAATTTGGTAAAATTAAAAGAACAGGATTTGATGACAATTTAATAAAATGGATAATAATGATAAAATTAAAAAAAATTCCTAAACACATTGCAATAATAATGGATGGCAATGGTAGATGGGCCAAAAAGAAAAACTTACCTAGAATTTTTGGACATAAAGAAGGGGCAAAATCAGTTCGCGATATAACAGAAGCATGTGCAGAAATAGGTGTTTCGTATCTGACTTTGTATGCTTTTTCAACTGAAAACTGGAAAAGACCAAAAAATGAAATAAATTTTTTAATGAATTTACTTTATGACTATTTAATTAAAGAAGAAAAAACATTAATTAAAAATAATATTAAACTTGATACAATAGGAGATATCTCAAAACTGCCTGAAAACATTCAAAAAAGATTAAACGAAGTAAAAAACAAAACAAGAAATAATAAAAAAATGACTCTTATACTTGCTTTAAATTATGGTTCAAGGTATGAAATAACCCAGGCGGTAAAAAAAATCGCATCAGCAGTTAAAAATGGGAAAATAAAAATATCGCAGATAAATGAAGCGCTGATTTCAAAAAATCTTTATACATCAGAATATCCAGAACCTGATTTACTTATCAGGACAAGTGGTGAACAGAGAATTTCAAATTTTTTATTATGGCAGATTGCTTATGCTGAATTATACATAAGTAAAGTTTTATGGCCTGATTTTAGAAGAAAAGAGTTATACAAAGCAATTATTGAATACAGTAAAAGAGAAAGGCGTTATGGTGGACTATAAATGATACTACGTATATTAATGGCTTTGATTATTTTACCTGTTTTATATATAATAATTTTTATGAAAAATCCATATTTTTTTGTTGCGCTTGCTATTTTGGCTTTAACCATTGCTTTAAATGAAATTTATTTTATGTTAAGTAAAAAGAATTTTAAACCTTTTTTCATTATTGGAAACCTTTTTGCTTTTGCAATTTATTTTGTGATTTTATATGACAGTAAAACAATTTATTTTTTAGGGCTTGTTGCATTATTTGTTATTTTATCTTTTACAATAGTTGTTATATCGACAAAAAAAAATTATTTTCAGAAAATAATATCAACGATTATGCCTGTCATTTATGTTAGTTTTCTCGGTTTATTTGGGATAAAATTACGATTACTTGAAAACGGGTCATATTTTATTTTCATATTATTATTTATAACATATATGTATGATGCAGGTGCATATTTTGTCGGCAGTGCAATAGGAAAACACAAACTTATACCATCTATTAGTCCCGGAAAAACAATAGAAGGTTGTATCGGCGGATTGGCAATAGCCATACTCTCAACGATTATCATTCATTTTTTGTTTTTACCCAAAACAATTTTAGGACAACATCAATTAATTCATTTGATTATTTTATCAGTTTTATTATCAATAGCTGGCCAGATTGGAGATATTTCAGAATCACTGATAAAAAGATTTTCAGATGTGAAGAATTCATCAGATATTATTCCGGGGCATGGTGGTGTGCTTGATAAAATTGACTCGTCATTATTTAATTCATTTTTTTTATTTTTTTATTTAAAATTTTTTATTACGTGATTTAACTTATGAAAAATATTGTTATTTTAGGTTCAACCGGTTCAATAGGTAAGTCTGCACTTGAAATTATTGACAGGATGCCGGAAAAATTCAGGGTTATTGGATTATCGGCCAACGAAGATATAATAACATTAAAAAAACAGGCATTAAAATACAAACCAGAATATATTTGCATAACAAATGAGACGATAGCAAAAAAAATTGGAATTGTAAAAAACACAAAAATTTTCACTGGTTATGAGGGATTAATAAAACTTTGCACTTTAAAACAGGCAGATATTATTTTAATTGCTGTTGTTGGTTCAATTGGTTTGTTTCCCTTATTATATGCAATAAAAAACAGAAAAAAAATAGCTCTTGCAAATAAGGAAGCATTAATAATTGCAGGTGAAATTATCAATAAAGAAAAAAATAAATATAACGCCCGGATAATACCTGTAGATTCAGAGCATAGCGCTATATTTCAAATTTTACAAAACAAGGATATAAATTCAGTAAAAAGAATTATTCTGACTGCATCCGGCGGACCATTTAGAAATTTTTCAAAAACAGAACTGAATAATATAACAGTAAAACAAGCACTTAATCATCCAACATGGAAAATGGGTAAAAAGATTACAATTGATTCTTCTACTCTTATGAATAAAGGACTTGAGGTCCTGGAAGCGCATTTTCTTTTTAATATTCCTTATGAAAAAATAGAAGTAGTGATTCATCCACAGTCGATAGTTCATTCAATGGTGGAATTTATTGATGGAGCGGTTTTTGCACAATTATCGCTCCCGGATATGAGATTGCCAATAATGTATGCATTAACATATCCAGAAAGAGAAAATATAATTATAAAACAACTTGATATAACTAAAACAAGGCACTTAGAATTTCAAAAACTTAATCTTAAAAAATTTCCTGCATTTTATCTTGCGTTAAAGGCAGGTAAAATTGGCGGTACAATGCCTGCGTGTATGAATGCTGCAAATGAAATAGCAGTTAAAAATTTTTTAAATGGAAAAATTAAATTTAATGAAATTCCATATTATATTAAAAAAACAATGGATAATCATAAGACAATTTTTAATCCTGGTATTTCTGAAATAATTCAAATTGACATTTTAACAAGAGAATATGTTCAGAAATTAATAGATATGGATAAAAATTAAAAAGTTTATTAATATTAAATATTATTTATTAAAAAAAGGAGAATAAATATGCTGGAAATACTTTATATCATAATTGCATTAGGGCTTACAATATTTTTTCATGAACTGGGACATTTCCTTGCTGCAAGAGCACTCGGGGTTGGAGTTACAAGTTTCTCAATCGGTTTTGGTCCTAAATTATTTTCTTTTAAAAAAGGAGAAACAGAATATTTAATTTGTGCGTTGGTTTTTTTGGGCGGTTACGTGAAACTGCAGGGAGAAAATCCAGAGGAATTAAATCCCGATGACAAAAAGGCATTTTTAAATCAACATCCGATTAAAAAGATAATAATTGCATCATCAGGTGTAATTCAGAATATTTTTCTTGCATTTCTTTTAATGTGGCTCGTATTTACAATTGGAACAGACACATTAAAACCCACAATAGGAGAAGTAAAAAAAGGTTATCCGGCTTATGATGCTGGCCTGCAGAAAGGGGATGAAATAATAAATATAAATGGTAAAAAAATAAAATACTGGAGTGAAGTTACAGACATAGTTACTAACTTTTCAGGAAAAGAATTAAATATTGTTGTTTTACGCGGTGGAAAAGAATTATTATTTAATATTAAGCCAAAAATAGAAGAAGCAGAGGATATTTTAAAAGATAAAAAGAAAAGACCATTTATCGGTATTTCGCCACTTGCTTTTTTACCTGTTGTTGATGATGTTAAAAAAGGCTATCCGGCGTATGAGGCGGGATTGAAAAAAGGAGATGTTATTTTAGAAATTTCAGGAAAAAAAATTACATACTGGGATGAGGTTACAGATATTATTGAAAAATCAAAAGATACTTTAAAAATAAAAATCAAACGCGATAATGAGATAAAAGAATTTAATATAAAACCGGTTGTTTTGGAAGAAAAAGATAATAAAAAAGAAACCGAAAGTAAAAAAATAATTGGAATTATACCAAAAGCAAATACAATAATGGAAAAATATGATATTATAAAAGCATCAGATAAAGCAGTTTCTCAAGTTGTTTCTTTTACAGCATTAACAGTAAAATCAATTTATAAAATGTTATTAAGAAAAATAGAGGCAGATGTAGCAGGGCCTATTGGTGTAATAAAAATAAGTTATGAAGTTGCAAAAACAGGAATTGTTAATTTAATGTTTTTATTTGCAATTATCAATATCAATCTTGCATTGATTAATTTTTTACCGTTGCTTCCATTAGATGGCGGGCTGGTACTTATGTTTATTATTGAATGGATACGCGGCAAAATGGTTCCTTTAAAAATTCAGGAAGGGCTTATGCAGTTTGGATGGATGCTTTTGATTTTTCTTCTGGTTTTTGTAACTTATAAAGATATTGTAAGATTTTTTATGAAAGGTTAAAGATAAAGGGGCATACTGCAATGACAAGAAAAGTAAAAATAGGAAATATTACAATAGGCGGTGGCAACCCGGTTGCAGTTCAATCAATGACAAATACCAAAACAAGTGATTATAAAGCAACCATTAATCAGATAAAAAAGTTAGAAGCAGCAGGTTGTGAAATTATAAGATGCGCAATACCTGATATTGAATCAGCACTTGCAATAAGAAAAATAAAAAATAAAATAAACATACCTTTTGTTGCGGATATTCATTATGATTATCGTCTTGCCATAGAAGCACTAAAAAATGGCGCAGATAAAATAAGAATAAATCCCGGTAATATTGGTGGCACAGAAAAATTAAAAGAAGTTATCAAAACAGCCAAAAATCATAAAACAGCAATAAGAATTGGTGTGAATTCCGGTTCATTAAAATCAAATATTAATTATAAATTAAAAATAAAGTCAAAAGATGAAATAGCAAATTTAATGGTTGCAAGTTTAATGGAATATGTTGAGTTTTTTGAGAAACAGAATTTTCATAATCTGGTTATTTCCCTAAAGGCATCTGATGTTTTAACAACATTGGAAGCATATAGATTATTCAGCAAAATAAGGGATTATCCATTACATATCGGTATTACAGAGGCAGGGACAGAATTAGGCGGCGTTATAAAATCATCAATTGGTCTTGGAATTTTATTATCAGAAGGTTTAGGCGATACAATCAGAGTTTCATTGACAGCAGACCCGGAAATGGAAGTATATGTTGCATACAGGATTTTATCTATACTTGGTTTGCGTAAAAGAGGAGTTGAAATAATTTCCTGTCCAACCTGTGCAAGAACAGAAATTGATGTAATCAGGATTGCACATATAATTGAGAAAATGACACAGAATATTTCAAAACCATTAAAAATTGCTGTTATGGGATGCAGTGTAAATGGACCTGGTGAAGCATCACATGCAGATATCGGGTTAACGGGGAGTAAATCCATAGGGGTTATTTTTAAAGAAGGAAAAATAATTAAAAAGGTAAAAAAGAAAGATTTAATAAAAGAATTTATAAAAGAAATAAATAAATTATGAAATTATTCTGTTTTTAAATTTAAAAATATTTTATATTGAAAAATAACAGTAATAATATATAATAAAAAAAAGGAAGGTGAAAACATTGTTTTTAGGATTTACAGGACCAAATGCATCAGGAAAAGGTGAAGCAATAAAATATCTTGTTGAAAAACACAAATTTATTTGTTATTCATTGTCTGATATTCTGCGTTCAGAATTAAAAACAAGGGGATTGGAAATAAATCGCGATAATTTAATTGCAATTGGGAATGAATTACGTGAAAAACAAGGACCTGCTGTTCTTGCTAAAATGACAGTTGAAAAAATAAAAAATATGCCACAGGCTATAGTTGACTCAATTAGGAATCCTTTTGAAATAGAAGAGTTAAAAAACAGTTTAAAAGATTTTAAACTCATAGGCATTACTGCTGATATTAAAATAAGATATGAACGGGCAAAAAAAAGAAAGCGTGAAGGAGAAAATGAAATAACTTTTGAGGAATTTGCGGCAAAAGAAGAAAAAGAAAATTCTTCACAGCACACAGGTCAGCAGTTAGCAAAATGTTTTGAAATGGCAGATGTAAAGATTGATAATTCCGGTGGATTAGAAGAACTTTATAAAAAAATTGAAAAAATTTTAAAAGATTTAAATTACAAACCATATAAAAGACCAACATGGGATGAGTATTTTATGAAAATGGCATATCTTGTTGCTGAGCGCTCTACCTGTATCAGGCACCATATAGGTGCAGTTATTGTAAAAAACAATTATGTTATTTCAACTGGTTATAATGGAGCTGCATCAGGAGTAAAAGATTGCATAGAACTCGGGTGTCTCCGTGACCAGATGGGTATCGCCTCAGGCACAAGACATGAAATATGCAGAGCAATTCATGCAGAACAAAATGCAATAATACAGGCTGCCTTGCACGGTGCAACAACTGAAAATGCAACACTTTATTGCACCCATTCTCCCTGCATATTATGCGCAAAAATGATAGTTAATGCAAAGATAAAAAAAGTTATAGTTTCAAAATATTATCCGGATAAATCATACGAAGAACTCTTCAAAGAAGCAAATGTGGAATTTAAAATTATGGAAAGGCCTGATTTAAAGATAAACGTACTTGATTGATGAAAAAAATAATATTTATATACTTAATCATTTTTTATTTTTTTGTTCAAAATGTAAAATCTTTTGATAAAGAAAAGATAACATCAATTTTACAAACATATCATAAAACGTATTTTATTTATGTTAGTAAATCGCAAAAAAGATTATACTTAATTGATAAAAATTTAAAGGCATGGCGGAAATATATGATTTCTGTGGGTAAAAATCAGGGACAAAAATTATATCGTGGTGATTTAAGAACTCCAGAAGGCATATATTACATTGATGAAATTTATCAATATGAAGAACCATGGTATTTAAAAAGATTAAGGAATAAAATGCAGTTGATGGATAAAAATTCCAAAAATTATAAAATTTATAAAAAATATTACGATGACCTTGTAAAAAAATATTTAAAAGGCAGACAAAAACTTGAAACATTAAATACCACTTTTTTAAGAGCAGAAGATGGTTTTAAAAGATTTAAAACAGGAGAATCTCTTGGGTTTAATTCGTTTGGACCTGTTTTTATGCTTCTTAATTATCCAAATGAAGATGATTATGAAAGATATAAAGAAGCGCTTGATAATGGTATCATTAAAAGAGATGCAAATTTATATTTTAAAGACCCGGGCGATGGTATAGCAATTCATGGAACAAATGATGAGGATGCATTAGGATTTGATTCATCAGCAGGTTGCATTAGAATGAAAAATAATGATATTTTAGAAATAAGTAAATATGTTATGGAAGGAACACTGGTTATTATAGAACCATAATATTTAATTAAAAACTGGAACTATTTTTAATATAAAGTTTCTTATTGATATATTAATATAATTATAATTTTTTAAACTGAACATTGGAGGTTTTTATATGGCTAAAATTGTTAAACTGTCAGAAAAAGACAAAGAAAAATCAGAAAAATTAACAGAAACAATAAAAGAGGTGCAAAAAGTAATAGTAGGTCAGGAAGAAATGATAAAAGGTTTATTAATAGGCCTTTTGAGCAGGGGCCATATATTATTGGAAGGTGTCCCGGGACTTGCAAAAACAATGTGCGTCAAAGTTCTTGCAAAAACAATACAGGCAGAATTTTCACGAATTCAATTTACGCCTGATTTATTACCTGCTGACCTGATAGGCACGCGTATTTATAATGCAAATACAGGTAATTTTACAATTTCAACAGGCCCTATTTTTGCAAATATTGTACTTGCGGATGAAATAAACAGAGCTCCGGCAAAAGTTCAGTCAGCGTTATTGGAAGCAATGCAGGAAAAACAGGTAACAATCGGTGAAAAAACTTTTACATTGGAAGAACCATTTATAGTTTTAGCAACACAAAATCCAATAGAAACAGAAGGCACATATCCGCTTCCTGAGGCACAGGTAGACAGATTTTTAATGAAGGTTCTTATTACTTATCCTGATAAACAGCAGGAAATAGAAATAATAAACAGGATGACAACCGGCGAAGAAATAAAAGTTGAAACAATACTAAAACCAAAAGATGTTCTGGATATGCGTTCTATTGTTGATAATATTTATGTTGATGAAAAGATAAAAGAATATGTAACAGATATTGTTTTTGCAACCAGAAAACCTCAGGATTACAAACTTGATATTTCGCATTTAATTGAATATGGTTGTTCACCAAGGGCATCCATAAGTCTAATAGTTGCTGCCAAGGCAAATGCTTTTATAAATGGTCAGGGCTATGTATCACCGGATGATATAAAAATTGTTGCTCACAATGTTTTAAGACACAGAATAATTCTTTCTTATGAAGCAGAAGCAGAAGAAATTACAACAGATGATGTAATTAAACAAATAATAAATAAAATAAAAGTTCCATAAATAAATATGATTTCAAAAGAAATTTTTAAAAAAATAAAAAAGATTGAAATAACAACCCGCAATCTTGTGGACACCGTACTGCAGGGAGAATACCTTTCTTCTTTTAAAGGCAGAGGCATAGAATTTACTGAAGTAAGAGAATATGTGGAAGGAGATGATATAAGGACAATTGACTGGAATGTAACTGCAAGGATGAATATGCCTTATGTAAAGACATTTATAGAAGAACGTGAATTGCAGGTTATATTTGCAGCTGATTTAAGTGGGTCTTTGAATTTTGGAACAAAAAAAAATTTAAAAAAAGAACTTTTGTTTGAATTTGTTGCAGCACTTGGGTTTACAGCAAATATAAATAATGACAGGGTAGGTTTCCTGGGATTTTCATCCTGCATTGAAAAATTTATCCCCGCAAAAAAAGGCAGAAAGCACATTTTAAGGATTTTAAGAGAGATTTTATATCATAAACAAAAAAATACCGGAACTGATATAACCCAGGCGCTGAAATATTTAAGTCATCTTTTAAAAAAGCGTTCAACAATATTTTTAATTTCTGATTTTTATGATAACAAAGATTTTTTTGATGCTGTTAAAATTTTAAAGCATAAACACGATTTAATTGCAGTCATATTGCGTGATTTTGCTGATTTTGGCATTCCTGATATTGGGTTTATTCCATTTTTTGACCCTGAAAATAAAAAAACAATATGGTTTGATACATCAGATAAAGAACAAATTAATAAATTTAAAGGTCTAAGCGAAAATTTTGACAGGAAACTTGAAAAACAATTCAAAACAACAGGTGTTGATTTTATTAAACTGAATTGTGGAGAAGATTATTTAAAAAAATTAATTACATTTTTTAAAATGCGTGAACGGAGAATGGCAAAATGAAATTTGCAAATATTAATTTACTTGCTCCGATTTTAATACTTGGTTTTATTTTTTTAATTTCAATAATATATAATTATGTAAGATTAAAAAAAATAAGTTTTTCAAATTTTAATATTCTTAATAAAGTAACAAAAGATTTTAACAATGTTATTATTTATTTACTTGATTTTTTAAAAATAACAGGTATTAGTTTGCTGGTAATAGCGCTTTTAAGACCACAGGAAGTAAAAAAAGAAACACAGGAGAATATAAAAGGAATAGACATAATAGTTGCACTTGATATTTCCGGCAGTATGCAGGCAGAGGACTTAAAACCCAATCGGCTTGAAGCAGCAAAAGAAGTGATAAGAAAATTTGTATCGGGTCTTTCCGGTGATAGAGTAGGTTTAGTTATTTTTGCCGGCACGAGTTTTTCCCAATGTCCATTAACCACTGATTATGAAATTATAAAAAGTTTTATTAATCAGATAGAATTTCAGACCATAAGAATAGATGGCACTGCAATGGGTGATGCCATCATTACATCTATCAATCGTCTTGAAAGTTCTGGAGCATCTAAAGTTATTATTTTAACAACCGATGGGGTAAATAATCGTGGTTTTTCTCCCATAGAAGCTGCAAGAGCAGCTGTTCATAAAGGTATAAAAATTTATACAATAGGTATAGGAAAAAAAGGTGGGGCTCCTATGATGCAACTTGGATGGGATGGTGTTAAAAGACCTGTCATTGATAGATATACAGGTCAGCAATTAAAATGGGAAGAGCCGGATGAAAAAACCCTGACTCAGATTGCAGATATGACAGGTGGCAAGTATTTCAGGGCAACAGATGAAAATTCATTAAAAGAAATATATGAAATAATAGGCAAAATGGAAAAGCAGGATATAAAAATCAAGACATATAATAAATACATTGATAAATTTCAAATATTTTTATGGGCTGGTTTGATTATTTTAAGTTTTGTTTTTCTTTTGGAGATTTTTAAATTTTTTAGAGTGCTTATTTAACAGGTGGTGAAAAAATTGAATTTTGCTGATAAGGACGTATTAAAATTATTTATAATATTTGTACCTGTGTTTTTTTATCTTAGTTATAGATTATATGTGGTTTTTAAAAATTTTAATACTTTTTTTGATAAAAAATTATCCGCTATTGTTTTTCATAATGTTTCATTCACAGCAATAATTATAAAATATATACTATTATTAATTGCTTTTATTTTATTTATTCTTGCTGCAGCTAGACCGCTCGGCAAGCCGTTGGAAACCGAACAGCAGTATTCAGGAAGAGATATAATGATTGTTTTGGATGTATCTTCTTCTATGAATGCAATTGATTTAAATCCCAATAGAATGGAAGTGGTTAAAAAAGGACTTAATAATTTTATTTCAAATTTATCGGGTGATAGAGTGGGTATAATTGTCTTTGCAGGAATTGATTTTGTTCAATGTCCGCTGACACTTGATTATGATGCAGTTAGTTTTATTATTGATTCAATTTATGCAGGCATGCTTCCAAAGGAAGGGACAGCACTCGGAAATGCAATAAAATCAGCAATTGAAAGGATGGAAGAAAAAGCAGAAAAATCAAAAGTTATGATATTAATAACTGATGGAGAATCATTAGAAGGTTTGTCGCCGATTGAGGCAGCAAGACAGGCAAAAGAAAAAAATATAAGGATTTATTCAATAGGGGTTGGAACAGAACAGGGAGGTATGATACCAGAGGGTAGGGATATGTGGGGTAGATTATATTATAAAACATACAAGGGAGAGGTTGTTATATCTCGGCTTGATGAAAAAATATTAAAACAGATATCCGGAATTACAGATGGTAAATATTTTAGAGTAACAGATATAAATGCATTTAATAAAATTATGGATGATATCAAGGAAATGGAAGCAAATAAAGCAAAAATAAAAAAGCAGATAAGATACGAAGAGAATTACTGGATTTTTTTATTATGGGGAATAATATTTTTTATGATTGCTCATATAATTCCTGTAAGTAAAATTAATTTATTTTAAAAATTTTATAAATTAAATATTGCTTTTAAAATCATCCATATAGAAACAGTTATAAGTATGATACTGGAAGTAATATTTAAAAATTTTTTATCTGCTTTTACTGATAAATGCGAACCAATCAATGCACCGAAAAAAGCAGCACTTGCTAATATCAGGGATAATTTTATATTAATATGCCCGGCATGAGAGTGTCCTAAAAATCCTGCTGCTGATGTAATTATTATCATTGCTGATGATGTTGCAACAGCTACTTTTATAGGGACGTTAAATATTAAAGTCATCAAAGGAACATTTGCAAAACCACCACCTATTCCTAAAAGCGCAGAAAATACCCCTGACAAAAAAGCCAATGGAATACCAAGCCATAAATTAATGTGGTATTTATGCCCCATTTTATTACTTTCTATGAATCCGTTTTTATTTTTTATTATTCGTTTTTTTTCTGAAACTGGTAATAACATAAAAAAAGCAGAAATTAACATAACGCATGAAAACATTATTAATAAAATTTTTTCAGGAACAATTTTTGAATTTGCACCTGCAAAATAAGCGCCTGTCAAAGCAAATGGATTAAGTAAAAAAACAATTTTCCAGTCAACAAGATTATTCAAATGATAAATGACAGATGCGGTTAAAGATAGCACAATTATGATTGACAAAGCAGTTGCAGCAGCTTCGTAATAAGAAAGACCTGTCTGTAATAAGAGCGGGACATATAAAATACCACCACCTAACCCCAGCATTGAAAAAAAGATTGCAATAAGAAAAAAAGAAATAAATAAAAGTTGTATCACTTGTAATGTCCTTTTAAATCATTTAACCTGATTTTAAAAAGTTCAAAAAACATACGGGTTGAGTCCTTGAAAAAATTTACTTTTGTTGCATTTGAATTATACCAGGTCACCGGATATTCAATTATTTTAAAATTTAATTTCTTGGCAATATACAGTGCTTCAACATCAAATCCAAATCCATAGATAGTAAGTTTATTAAAAATTTTTCTGGCAGCTTCTTTTGTAAAACTTTTAAACCCGCACTGGGTATCAGAAAAAGGAAGCCAGGTGATAAGCCGGACAAAAACATTAAAAATTTTTCCTGATAATTCCCTTAAAAATGGCTGCGGTACTTTTATTATAGATCCTTCGAGAGCACGGGATGCAATTACAACATCAAAACCGGAGTTATGTTCATTTATAAAATGTTTTAAATATTCAATTGGTGTGGATAAATCAGCATCAGTAAAAAGAATAATATCACCTTTTGACGCTAAAAAACCACGTTTTACCGAATATCCTTTTCCAAGATTTGCATTGTTTTTTAATACTTTTACTTTTTGTTTTTTTGCAATCGAAACAGTATTATCCGTTGAGCCGTCATCTATAACGATTATTTCGTTTTTTATTTTATTTTTTAAAAAAAATTGTTTTATTTTTTTTAATGTCTCTGGTAGCCGTTTCTCTTCATTATATGCAGGAATAATTATTGAAATCTTTTTCATCTTTCACCTTAAATATATATTTTAGTTTATAATAAAAAAATAATTGTCAAAAGTCAAAGAAAAAAATTTTTTTATTTCCTGATTTATAAATCTACCAAATCTTCCAAATTTCCAAATTTCCTAATTGCCTGATTTTTATCTTTTAAATCCTGCAAATTTTGCAATCTGAAAATCGTGCAAATCATCAATTTGATCTTCGAATCTTAAAATCTTGAATTTTCAAAATGTGTTTTTTTCCTTGTCTTTGTAGTCGCAGGTTTTAACCTGCGTTAGTTTGCGTTTTTCATTTTCCGCAAGATAAAGCTTGCGCCTACAAAAAAAAATCTACCAAATTTTCAAATCTACCAAATTTATATAATTGCCCAATTGCCTGATTTATTTCAATTGTTGATTGCTTTTTGCTGTTTGTTTTTCCAATCAGCAATCAACAACCAACAAGCAGTAATGTAATAGTATCCAACCAGCAATAAGCAAACAGCAATAAACAAGGTAGTTATAAATCGTAAATTGGAAATGTCTTTTAACACTTACATTGACGTAATCCCACAGTTATAGGAGGTGATAATAAAAATTGAAAATCCCTCTTAATCTCCCTTTAGAAACTCGCCATTACCCATAAGTATCAAGAAGCAGGTATACCGCTTTATTTTTCGTAAAAAACGGTTGAGGAAAAGTCGGGCAAATAATTTGTAGTCAAAAGTAGGCGAAGTTTACGCAACACCCCTTAGATAGTATTAAGAAGGGCGTTAAAATTAGGAGTAAGTAAACTAGACAACATTGCGAGCCACCCGTAATTTTCCTCAAAAATCAGGATATACCTGCTTCTTATTAAAAAAGAAGATGTGGGTAATGGACAGTTTTTAAAGAGGGGGATGGGGAGATTTTATTAATGTAAAAGCAAAGCAAAAAAATTTAATTTATATTTTATAAAAACCTACCATAACTGAGGGGATACACATTGACATTGTATTTTATTGATGATATTATTCTTTATATGAAAAAAATAATATTGATTATAACAGTTGTTTTTTCACTGCTTGTGGTTTTAAAGGCAGAAAATATTTCTACTGCAACTTATTTATTGGTTAATTCCTATCCTGAGTTCAGTGCAAAGGGTGACTCCGTAGGTGTTTGTTTTTTAGGCATTACATCTGCAAGTTTAAATCCTGCATCAATTGCAGGTATTACCAATGCAGAATTTGCAGCAATGTTCAATCAATATTTTGAAGATATAAACAGTCAGAAAATAAGCATAGCAAAAAATTTTAATTTTGCAGTATTAGGATTTGAGTTAAATTATATTGACCTTGGAACCATTACAGAAATAAACTCTGATATTTATGGCAATCCTGTTTTATCAAATAACACTATAAAAAGTTCTGTTTTATATACATCATTGATTTTTTCCAAAAAAATAAAAGATTTTGGTTTTGGAATAACTTCAAAATTTATTTTCGAAGATATTGCAGAAAACAGCAATTTTTTATTTTGTATAGATGCAGGGATTATTTATAGAAATATTTTTATTGAAAATTTGAATTTTGGAATAAGTTTGCTTAATATTTCTACGCAGACAAATAGTTTTTATACACCAATTGATTTAAAGTCAGCAATTAATTATTCCATATATAACAATTTTTTAACTATTTCAGGGGCTGTAAATTATTTAATAAAAGATGAATATCTTTCTTTATATGCTGGCTTAGATTTTTCATTATTTGATGTTCTTATTTTGCGTGGTGGTATAAATAACAACTATGATAATATAAATTTTACTGCTGGTTTTGGTTTTGTGATAGAAGGTGTGCATTTTGATTATTCACTAGAAGTTTTACCTTTTTCTGAAAACATTCATAAATTTTCATTAAATGCAGATTTTGGCAAAATTAATACAGAGGGGAAAGCAGAAATAAATATAGAAAAAGGAAATACATTTAAGGATTATATGGAATCAGGGAATTTTTATTACGAATCAAAACAATACAGAAATGCAATTAAATATTTTGAATATATAAATTTATTATACTGGCGTGATATTGAAAATATGAGTGATAAAGAAAAATCTGCGTTTTTTCAAAAACTTGGTATTTGTTATTACAATATAAAAGATACAAAAAGGGCACTGCAATACTTTGAAAGAGCAAATTATTTTGATAAAGATAATGAAATATTAAAACACTGGATAAGATTGTTAAAATAAAAAATGGTGATTGAATGAAAAAAGTATTTTTGTTTATATTTTGTTTTATTATAAGCACTGATATTATTTTTGCAGATACACCAACAGAAACACAGCAGGAAACATCTACTCCCACCTTTACAGAAACAATTGTAATTACTGACACAGAAACGGTTTTGCCTACATTCACCAGCACAACAATTTTGACTTTTACATCAACAGAAACACAAACATTAATTGATACTGCTACACACCCCCCTACATATACTTTTACTTCAACAGAGACACATTCAAATACAATAACTTTAACAAGTACTTTAACTAACACTTTGACATTTACAGGGACTTTTACAAATACACAGACAAATACAGCAACTCCTTCAATAACTTATACTTTTACTTTTTCAGCAACTCAAACCATAACACAAACACGAACAAATACCTCTACATCGACAGTTACTCCAACAATTTCAAATTCACCGACAATAACAATAACCCATACTCCATTTTACACTCCAACAATATCAGCAGATATTTTTGATATGGTAAAAGAAAGATTATATCCAAATCCTGCAAAAACAGGTGAAGAAATTTATTTTTTATACGATATTAATAATAATATTGATTTTGAAATAATCATATATTCTTTTGATGGCAGAGTTGTTAATAAAATTGAAAAAAAACAGGTTTCAGGTAAAGGAAGGATAAGTTTTTATTTAAAAAATTTTGCTCCGGGTATTTATTTTTATCAGATTATAAAATATAATAATAAAGTAGAAAAAAGCAAGGTATTTAAATTAATAATAACTAAATAGTAAAAGGCGGATGAAAAGATGTTGCTTGAATTTTATTGTGGTGTCTGTGGCAAAAAGGAAATACTTGAATTAAAAGATAAAAATCACATATATTTAATAGGAAGGGACTTTGAAGGGCTTGATATAAAATTATGCCCTGATGAGAAATCAACACTTTCACGAATCCAGGCGCATATTAAATGGGACAAAAATGCATGGCGTATTTTTGATGGATTACCTCCGGAAAATATTTTAAAACAAACAACCAAAATACAAAAATCCAGTTCTTTTGCAGGCACATTTGTAAAAAGAGGAACTGAATTCAGATTGCTTCCTTATGGCACAGGTGAAGAAATAAGACCCGGTGATACTATGTTTTTTGTAATAACGGTTAAAGCAAATAGAAGTGTAATGGAAAAATGGATGAAACAGGCAGGTATTGATGCGCAGGCAGCATTTTATAAATATGATGGTTTTGCCTTTTTAGAAGATGTTGAATATTATGAGGGCTTTAAATACAAAGTCAGGGTTTTGTCAGAAGAAGAACAGGTATCAAAAACAAAAACAAGCAATATTTTTACACCACTTAATTTTTCAAAACAATTAGAAACAGGAAAAGAACATTATAATGCCTGCCTTGGCATTGATATCAGAGGGTCAACAGAGGCAGCGCTTGAAATACAGAGAGATTACTGGATTCCGCAGTTTAATTCAATACTGAATAAACTGCTTGCAGATTATACAGATTATTTGCTTATTCTTTTGGGTGATGGTGCCTATATTTGTTTTTTAGGCGAAAGGCAGGACCAGGATATAAATTTTCAGTTTGCTTTAAAATTTATATCTGAATTAAAAAAAGTAAATGCAGTAAATAAAAATAAAAATATACCATTATGGGGTATAAGAACTGCAGTGAATAATGGCAGGGATTTGCTTGCAGAAGTAAATATTGCAGGACAGAGATCATTAAATGTTTATGGCAATACAATAATAACAACTGCACGTCTTATGTCTTTTGGAAAATCAGAAAAGGATGACATAATTTGCAGTATTTTATTTCATCAAAATTTTGGTAATAGAAAGTTTTATAAAGAAAATTTTCTTCAAATGCCGTTGGATGTGATTGACAGTCATGGTGTCAGGCATTTTTATTATGTTTATAAGAAAATAAGATAGGAATATTTGGTAAAGATGTTCAGGAAGGATGTTCAGAAAGGATGTGCGGAAAAGATGTTCGCTAAGAATGGTCAATAAGGATGTTCGGGAAGGATGTTAGTAAACCATCTATAATTTCTTTATATCTGCCGTAATTTTATTATCCATTAAATTAATTATCCCGATTGAATCGCCGTTTAGTGCCTGAATACAGCTTCCGGGATTAAACATAATAACATTATTATATATTGAATTTTCTGATAAATGGGAGTGTCCAAAAATAATAATATGTGGATTTTTGTCAATAAAAATTTTATACATTCTTTGTTTTAAAGTAAACGGGTCGCCATTTCCATGGGCAATACAGAAATTATATTTTTCATTTATTTTTAATATAAGTTCCTCCGGCAAATTTATATTTTCCGAGTCCATATTGCCTTTGACTGCATAAACAGGAGCAATTGCGTTTAATTCAATAATTACATCCTGCGTTGTTATATCACCACAGTGTATTATTAAATCACTATCTTTAAATAATTCAAATAAAATGGATGGTAATTTTTTTGCACGTTGAGGTATGTGTGTGTCTGATAAAACACCTATTTTTTTTATATTACTTATTTCCTTCATTTGTTTGTTTTTTTAATTCGTTGAGTATTTTTTCAAGATCTGAATCTGATAATTTGCTTAACACATCTTCTATTTCTGTTTTTGTGGTTTGTGTTTTAATTGGACCTGGTTTATCAAGTCCGGCAAGCGTCACATATTTTTTTTGAAGTTCGCCCAAAATTCTAAAGACCAATTTAGATTCTCCAGGTGTTAAATTATTTTTTGTTTTTTCCTGAATTGCCTTTATCATATTTATTGTCTGGCGGGCAAGGGGTAAATTCGCATTTTTTTTACCACCTACAAAACGGGGGATTTCACCAAGAGATATTAAGGCATTTTGATTAAGCATTAATATTAAATTTATAAAATCAATGTTATCTTCTTTGTTTTTTTTATCTTCCATCAAAACTCCTTATTTATTTTGTATAATCAGTATAGCAGTAGAAAGAATAAATGGCAATTAAATTTTAAATCTACCAAATTTTCAAATCTATCATATCTACCAAATCTTCCATATCTTCCAAATTTAAAATATTTGAATTTAAAAATAATGTTTTTCAAATTGTAAATCGTAAATCTAAAATCGTAAATTCCTTTTTAATCTCTAAATCTTAAAAAAATTAATATTGCGGAATTATATTAAATGTTATATCATTATAAAAATTAAAAAGGTGGAATATGAAAAAAATATTAATTTTATTGTTTTTGTTTAATATATCAGTATTAAAAATCCATTCTGATATTATTATTTTTAAGGATGGCAATACATTAAATGCCAAAGTTTTTGCAATAAAAGAAGACCAGATAGGTGTTCAAACAGAAATAGAACAATATTATATACCTTTATCAAAAATAAGGGATATTATTTATGTAAAAAAAATAGAAGAAGAAAATTATAAACAATGGATCGCAGCAGGCAGCGTTATTTTATTATGCCTTTTATCATTTGTAATAATAATATGGGGTAGAAACCTGTAACATTTACAATTTATAACTACATTGTCGGTTGCCGTATGCCGGTTGCGGATTGGATAAAACATTTACGATTTTCGATTTACGGTTTCCGATTTAATAAAGACATTTCCGATTTCCAATTTTCGTTTTATGGTTTAAAGACATTGTTGTTAAATTTAGTAGATTTGGAAGATGTAGTTTTAAAGGAAAGCATATGCTGATTTTTTCATAAAAGACGGTGGAGTAGAAGTTGAGCAAAAAATTTGCAGTCAGAGGGAGCCGAGGCTTACGCAACAACCCTTGGATAGGATTAAGAAGGGCGTTAAAATTGGGAGTAAGTAAACTAGACAATACCACAAATCGCCCGTAATTTTCCTCAAAAATCAGGATATACCTGCTTCTTATTAAAAAAGAAGATGTGGGTAATGGTCAGACCCTGCGGGGAGAGGATAAAGGCGAGTGGGATAAATACATTTCCGATTGCAGGTTGCTGATTGCGGATTGGAAAAACCATTTAAAATGTGAAATGTGAAATGTATTTATTTGATTGCCAGATTACCTGATTGACAAATTTTGCAGGATTTAAAAGATTAAAAAATCAGGCAATAAGGCAATTAGGCAATTAGGAAATTTGGAAGATTTGGTAGATTTATAAATTAGTCAATTAAGCAATTATAGAAAAGATATTATTTTATTCCACCTTCAATATTGCAAGAAATGCATCCTGGGGGATTTCGACATTGCCAAGTTGCTTCATCCTTTTTTTGCCTTCTTTTTGTTTTTCAAGGAGTTTTCTTTTTCGTGTAATATCGCCGCCATAACATTTTGCTAAAACATCTTTACGCAAAGCAGGTATGGTTTCTCTTGCTATTATCTGACCACCAATTGCACCTTGCAGTGGCAGCGGAAAAAGCTGTCGTGGTATAACTTCTTTTAGTTTTTCAACCAGTGATTTTGCTTTCCTGTATGCAAAGTCCTTGTGAATAATAAAGGAAAGAGAATCAATTTTTTCGTGGTTGACAAGAATATCAACTTTTTTTAAATCACCCGGTCTATAATCAATTATTTCATAATCCATTGTTGCATATCCGCGCGTGCAGGACTTTAATTTATCATAAAAATCCCAGATTATTTCAGAGAGCGGTATTTCATATATGAGCAAAGCTCTATTGATAGTTAAATATTCGGTTGTAATATAGGTTCCTCTGCGCGATTGACAGAGTTGCATTAGAGGCCCTATGTATTCAGAAGGTGTAATAATTGATATTTTAACGTATGGTTCCTCGATTCTTTCTATTTTTGAAAAATCAGGAAAAAGTGCGGGATTATCGCATATAATTATTTCTCCTGCTGTGGTTAAAATTTTATATTCAACATTTGGAGCAGTTGCAAGAAGATTTAAATTGTATTCGCGTTCAAGCCGTTCCTGTATTATTTCCATATGAAGAAGCCCCAAAAATCCGCATCTGAAACCAAACCCAAGTGCTTCTGATGTTTCCGGTTCAAAAAATAATGAGGCATCATTTAATTTTAATTTTTGCAAAGCATCTTTTAATTCAGTGTATTGTTCATTTAAAACAGGAAATAATCCGCAAAATACCATTGGTTTTACTTCTTTATATCCCGGCTGGGGATGGGATGTTGGATTTGCTGCATCTGTAATTGTGTCACCGATTTTAATATCGCTTATTGATTTAATGCCCGCTTCTATGTATCCAACATCACCTGCTTTTAAAATTTCTGTTTCGATTTTGTTGGGTTTAAAAATTCCAACGGATGTAACTTCCCAGACAGAACCCGCAGCCATCATTTTAATTTTCATTCCTTTTTTTATAATGCCATCATAGATGCGGACAAAAACAATCACGCCTTTATAAAAATCAAACTGTGCATCCATAATTAAAGCATTAAGTGGCGCATTTATATCCCCGGTGGGTGGTTTTATTTTTTTTATTATTGCTTTTAGTATTTGTTCTGTTCCTATCCCTTCTTTTGCGCTTGCAGGTATTGCATCATCAGGTAAAAGCCCTAACATTTCTTTTAATTCTTTTCTTGTTTTTTCTATATCAGCATTTGGCAGGTCAATTTTATTAATTACAGGTATGAGAGGAAGTTTTAGCCCAAGTGCTATATGAGCATTTGCAAGTGTTTGCGCTTCTATACCCTGGGATGCATCAACTACTAAAACTGCTCCATCAGAAGCCCTCAAACTCCTGGATACTTCGTAAGAAAAATCAACATGTCCGGGTGTGTCAATCAGATTTAAAATATATTCATTGTTTTCATAAATATATTTTAACTGAACTGCTTTTGCCTTTATGGTTATGCCACGTTCCCGTTCTAAATCCATTGAATCAAGAAACTGTTCTTTCATTTTTCTTTTTTCAATAGTGCCTGTGTATTCTAATAATCTATCTGCAAGTGTGGATTTGCCGTGGTCAATATGTGCAATTATTGAAAAATTTCTTATAAATTGAAGATAGGAATTATCCACGTTAGCGAACCTCAATGTATTTAAAATCAAAATATCGCTGTTGTGTAGTTAATCCGTCATATTGAATCATAAATGCAATCATCTGCATAAAATTCTTTTTATATGTTCGCTCAATCGCCCTTACCTGAAAAGAAAATGACTTGATTTCACCCGGTGCTAAATAAAACTGCTGTGAAATATCACCAAACATCTCAAGGTTTGATACTTTTAAAAGTTTTAAATAATAATCCATTGAAATAGGAGCATTGTTTTTTATTGTTATATCAATATTAAATATTTCATCTTTTGCAACTTTATCCGGTGCATCCCAGGTGACTTCAAAAGGGAAAAAACCATTTTGTTTTCTTAAATAAGTAAATGTTGCACCACCAGCAACTGCCCATTCAAGAGTAGAATAGGGGCCTTTTGTTGATTTAAATGCACGGGTTAAGTCATGCCAGAAAAGGCCAAATGATGGATTTACTTTCATCAATTTATCAATTGCTAATTGTTGTCTTAAAAAATGTTCTTCCGGACCAGAAGGGTTATATGATCTGCCAAGTAAATACCAGTCAACGCATTGACCGGATACCACGTTTGAATTTCCTTTTCTTAAATAATTCTGCCAATCATCAATCATTTGCGGATATGTTTTTTTATCTATGGAATAAAACATTAGACCATTTATATCAACTCCTGCATCAATGAACATAAGCGGGTCCTGACCATGTTCTTTGCCCTGACGCCAGGTAAGGGTAAAAGTCCAGAGTGGCTTTTTAAGTCCTGATTTTTCTTTTATTTCTTTTATGATTTTTGACATTTTATGTGCCCGCCACCATTGCCACATTTGTTCAATATCAGGGTCTTTATCAATTTCTAATGTTTTTCCAAACCAGAGCATCCTGTCTTCATCTGTTATATCAGACCAGTCATCAGGTAGATTTTTAACAGGCATATCAGATACAAATTCATTTACCATTTCATAACCACCAAAATCAGTTCTAACATAATCCATACCAATAAAATCAATTTCAGGAATTGAATTAAAATACTTAAAAAGTTCAATAATATCATTCCATCGTTTCTGGTCTGCAATTGAAACATAAATTAGTTTTCTTAAAGTATTATTTTGTTTATCATAACCGATTGTCTGCTCATAAGGTGACAGGTCTTTTCTGTTTCCTAAAACAATAAAACTTAAAATATATGCACCGTATTTTAAGCCATAGTCATGACATGCCTGTGCAATTTCTCTAACCTGCCTGACACTTGTTTTATCCCAGGGAAAAATTTCAGGATTAAATGAATTCCATATCTGAGATTGACCAACACAATGCCAAAGTGCAGATGCGCCCATAAATTTTGCCCATAAAACATAATTTTCCCATATTTTTACAGTTTTGCCTCCAACGCCTGGAACCCTTTGAATTATACTATCCCCGGGTTCTATATTCATAACACAAAAATTTTTATCCATTTGTGGAGGTGTTCGTTTTATTATATTAAAATTTATTTTACCAGAATAACTTTTTCCATCAATTTTTAAAATAATAATTAAATTATAAGTTCCAATTGTTGGGTTCCATGGTATTGGCCAGCTTGCTTCCCAGGTGTCATTTGTTTGATTGTATTTTAATGGTAGTTCTTCAGTATTGCCTACGGTTTTTATCAATTTTTTATTTAAATATACGCGCGCATAACACAATGCCTGTTTTTTTATATTGTTGTAATCAGGTGTTGCCTGTTTTAGCAGTGTATTTAATATATTTGTTTTTTCTTCTTTTTTTGATGAAATGAATTTACAGGTAATTTTAACACATTCATAACGATAATAATTATCCTTGTCAGTTTTTACTATTATTCCATCTGCAAATACTGTTGAAAAGATAAATAAAAAGAGTATAATATAAAAAAATTTTTTAAACATTAAGACACCTGTATATAATTTATTTAAAATACAGGATAAAATTATATAGGTAAAATGTTAAGTGTCAAGCATAAAAGACCATAAAATCAGGATAAATGAAATATTTTATGATATAGAAGGAGAAGGCAATTACCAGGGTTTTCCTTCATTATTTATAAGAGTTTCTGGATGTAATTTAAGATGTTATTGGTGTGATACAAAATATGCTTATTATAAAGGTAAATATTATGCTATTTATGAATTGCTGAAAATAATAAAAAAAAGTCCTTTTAAATTTGTTAATATTACAGGCGGTGAGCCGTTATTATATAAAAAAGAAATTAATTTTTTAATTCAAAATTTAAAAAATAAATTTTTTACAATAGAGACCAATGGCTCTATTTCTATAAAAGATATAAAAGCAGATAATATAAGTATGGATTTAAAACTGCCATCATCCGGTGAAAATAAAAAAATGTTATTTTCAAATCTTAAATTGCTAAGGAAAAAAGACCAGTTAAAACTGGTAATAGGTTCATATAAAGATATGATTTATGCAAAGAAAGTTTTAGAAAAATATAAAATAAAAGCAACAATAATAGCACAGCCGGTTTTTAAAAAATTTAATATTAATAATATAAAAAAATTTGTTTTAAGGAACAAATTAAACTGGAAGGTGTCAATACAATTACATAAAATATAATTTTATGATTTACGGTTTACAATTTACGATTTAAAAATTTATCTAATAATTGGTGATAAATGACAAATACAGTAAAACCTGAAAAAACATTATTATTTTGTATATTCTTTTTTTTAATGTGGGTTTTATCTTCTGGTTTCTATGACTGGCGGACAATAAAAAACGAAAAATTTAATCTGTTTTACAAGCAGGAATACGAACAAAGAGCAATAAAATTATTATCAGATTTAACTTATTTAAGTTATATTGCAGAAGATGTTGTAGGAAATAGCGCATCATCCCTTTCTGTTGTTTTAGATGACTATGGCACTTATATAAACGGTTATGCAAATCCTGTTTTTTATAATATACATATAATGAACTATGATTCAGGAGATGCTGACTGGCTTTCTCTTGCAGGACTTCATGAATACACACATATTTTACACTTAACAAGAGCAGAAGGTTTGCCTCGTATTTTTACCTTTTTGTTTGGTGATATTTTTTCACCTCAGATATTTTCGCCTATGTGGATTTATGAAGCAATCACAGTATACAATGAATCAAAGATTTCACCTTTTATGGGCAGGTTAAATGATGGTGGTTTTGACTCATATATTGGAACCTGTGTTTATGAAAACAGGTTTCCTTCCATATTAAAAGCAACATATACACCTCTTGAAGCGCCTTTTGGTAATGGCCCTTATTTATTTGGCAGTGAATTTTTTAGTTTCCTGTCAAAAAAATATGGGGAAGATAAATTAAAAAAATTTTATTCTTCTTACAGCGGTTCTTTATTATCTTATTTATCTCCTTTGTTTCCATGGATTGGTATTGACAGGACATTTGATGAAGTTTTTGGAAAAACAACAACTGATTTATGGCAGGAATGGGAGATTTATGAAAGAGAGAGGTTTAAAAATTATAAACAAACAGGAGAAAAAATAACAAATTATGGCGCTTTTGTTTCTTATCCTGTTGTAAGGATTGATAAACTTTATTTTGTAAGAACAGTGATTGATAAAAACGGTGCTTTTTCTTCTAAAACAAGACAGGATGTTATTGAAATGGATTTAGAAACAGGTGCGCAACAGATTTATTTTTCTACAACTTCTAATATAAACCATGCTTTGCGATTTGACGGTGCAAATATGTATTTTTCAATAGATGATATAAAGCCCGGCTATGCCAATAAATCCAATAAAACATTTGGCAATTATTCGGTGATTTATGAGAAAAATATGCTAACAGGCCAGGAAAAAGAAATTTTATACGGAGAAATAAGAACATTTTTTGTAAATGACAGCAAAATTATTTATGCAAAAGACAAAATTTATTCTTTTGGCTCTGAAATTTATGAATATGATATTGAAAAAAATGAACGCAGATTCATTTTAGATACTGAATATCATATTTTATCACTTGAGTCAGACGGTAAAAATATTGTATGTGTGGCAAAAAAGCAGGGGGAAAATTCCGGAATTTATCTGTTTGATAAAGATAAAAAAATATTAAAACTTCTTATTGATACACCTTATATTGAAGATAACGCAGTAATTTATGATAATAAAATATTTTTTCAATCAAATTATGAAAAAATTTATTCAATATATTGCTATGATTTAGAGACGAAAAAAATTTATAGATTAACTGATAGTGGATTTGCTGGCGTTCCTGCTTATTATATTAAAAATAAGGATTTGTATTTTGTAGGTTTAAATGCAGATGGTTTTGATATTTATAAAATAAAGCCAGATTTTAAAGAATTTAAATTCAAAGAAATCAAAAACTATGCAATAAATATCCCTGTTTTAGAACAGGAAAAAATACAAAAAGGAAATTACCTTGATAATTTATTAACTTTAGCACCAAAAATCAGATTACCATTATTTTTATATAATGAAAAAGGTAATTTGTTTACAGGTCTTTATTTAAGCGGTGCTGATGCAATAGGTGATTTTAACTGGACTTTACAGGCAATTTATGATGTTAAAAATTCAATTACTTATCAGGATTTTTTATTTAATACTCTTATTTTTGCACCGTGTGATTTGAATTTTTCGTATTCAAACAATAATGATAAAAGAGATGATAGATTGAATTTTGGAATTAATTATTTATTATATACAAGTTATAAGCCGGGATTATCGCAGATTTCTATTGATATAAATTATTTGATTTTTGATAGATTTTTAAAAAACAGGCTTTCACAGGGCATAAATATAGGGTTTAATTATCCTTATTTAAATTTAGGGGTTTCAGCTTATGCTATTTTTGAGAATAATATATTAACTGTTGATGAAAAATCAAAAGAAGGTTATTATGGCAGGTTTATTGTTTCATATTTTTTACAGGATACAAAAATGACTTTTTCAACAGATGGTTTTTATGGTTTAAATAACAATGTTGATAATTCAATGGAAATAAGGGGTTATGACGCTATTTATGGTAATAGGGCAGTTAGAATTACAGGTGAATTATCCCGCAATTTATTAAAAATAAGGCAGGGTTTATGGAATCCGGTAAATATTTATATAGAAGATTTGTCAGGACTTTTATTTTATGATTCAGTTTTAACAGATTATGCATTTTCATATTCCTATGGAGCGGAATTGCATCTTGAAACTAAATTTGCATTTTTTGCAACAACTGATATAGGTGTAAGGGTTTCATTAAATAAAAACAAAGAATTTGACTATGCATTTATTATAAAAATTCCTTATTTATCATTTTAACTTAAATTTTACAAATAATTAAAAAAAAATTAAAATTATATTGACAAATGATAATTATTATGTTAAATTTATTATAACATATAAAAAATTTATCCCAATGTTCCTTTACAGTAAATATCAGAATAATATCTGTACTATATTTAAGTATTAAAATACACCAAGAAAGGGGGTGTAAAAGTAAAAATTTTTGAATTTTTATTTTAAAATTTTGTAAGGAGGTCAAAACTTTATGAAAAAAGTTTTAGCGTTTTTGTTAGTTGGTATGTTGGTTTTTGGCAGTATGGCTTTTGCTTCTTACACTGAAGTTAATTCAACATTATTAAGTCCTGTTTTACTTGAAAATGATATGATTGTTATGATCTATCCACAAAAATTAGTAGATTTTACAAATTTAGCTGTATTTGAAAGAACTGGTGGAACATCATGGGGATATGTAAATATTGATGCTGGTTTTGGAATCTTAAGCATTGCAGGTGGACCTAATCCTGGCATTGCAGATGTATCTGTTACAAATTTGGGTCAATCATTACCAAATAATATTGCAAGTTTAATTTATTCTACGAAACTTGATAGCTTTGATATTGGTGTTGATTTAATTTTAGGTATGGATAAAAATTATCAGGTTAACAAAAAAGTTTCCGGAGTAGATGATAAAGATGTAACAACAGATGAAAATAAATCATTTACTAAAATTGTTTTAGGCACATCATTAAAAGGTGATTTTGCGCTGGATCTTGGCGTATCACTTGCATTGCCTGGTTATTCATCAAATCCAAAAAATTATAATGCTGCAGGAGCTTTAATAGATGATAATTATACAAAATTAGGTGGACTTGAGTTAGGTATTAATGCAGGAACAAAACTTTTTGACATTATTTTAGATTTGAGTGTAATTTATGCAAGTGAAAAAGCAGAAAAGCAAACATGGCATGATGCTGATGGTAATGGAACACCAGAGACAAATACATTGAATACAAGCGAAGATTCAAATATCAGAATTAATTTATTAGCAGGTAAAAAAGTAAAAGCAACAGAGACGTTTGAAGTTATTTTTGGCTCTGGCTTAAGAATAAATTTAACATCACCAACAAAAGATATCACAGAAGATAAAATAGCATCAACTAAGACATATTCTACTGGTAGAGATTCATCTTTTGGTTTAGCAATGCCATTAAATCTTGCTGTGATGTGCAAAATTAATGAAACATGGTCATGGATGGCTGGTATATCAAAAACATTAATAAGTATGACAAATACTAACCATAAGACAGTAAGTTCGTCTGATGAAACTGTTACAGATGAATCAGATCAGAGTTCATTGAATATAGATTCAGGATTATTAACAGCAATGGGTATTACTGGAACATTTGGAGATTTAAAGATACAGGGAACAATAAATTCTTCTATATTAACAAATGGCCCATATTTTATTTCAGGTGCTCAAACGGCAAATTTAGTTTCAATGCTTGCCCTTGTTTATGACTGGAAATAAGATTTAATAAATAAAAAATAAAAAAGCCCTGGCTGGTTGTCCAGCCGGGGCTTTTTTTATTTTATGCAGGGGATGGCCAATGATGTAGGGGACGACCTATGTGTCGTCCCGAATAGAAAAATGTATTAAAAGGCTGGGCACACATGACCGAAATAAAATAGCGGCCGGGCACATAGGTCCGCAATAAAACAGCGGGCGGACACATAGGTCCGGCCCTACGGATAATCTTGTAATAAAAATCCTTGACACAATTTGTTTTAAATTATAACATACACGAAATTTAAAAAAATATAGAGGGTGTGAAATGGAACAGAGGTTATATCTTGTTGCTTTAAATATGATAGATGGGCTTGGAAGTGTAAAAATAAACCGGCTCATCGGAAAATTTAAAAATGCAGAAGATATTTTTAAAGCTGACTTTAATGAACTAAGTGATATTGATGGTATTGGCGATACGATTGCTTCTTATATAAAAAATTTTGATTTTAAAAAAGCAGAAAAAGAAATAAAAGAATGTCAGGATAAAAATATTGAAATAATAACAATATATGATGAAAAATACCCTGCTCTTTTAAAGGAAATATACGACCCGCCACCTGTTTTATATAAATATGGCAAAGATGTACCAGAAGTAAAATACTATTTAGGTATTGTTGGGACAAGAATACCAACCGATTATTCGGAAGATGTGGTAAAAAAAATAATAAAAGAGATGGCATCAAAGTCAGAATTATTCTGTGTAGTAAGCGGGATGGCACGTGGGGTTGATATCATTGCTCATTATGAGGCAGGTAAAAATAATATTTTTAATATTGCTGTTTTGGGTTTTGGGCTTAATTCAATATATCCATTAGAAGAACATTATATTGCAAAAGAAATAATAAAAAATGGATGTGTGTTATCAGAGTTTCCGCTTGATATGATTGGGTTGCGTCAGAATTTCCCAAGAAGAAACAGAGTCATATCAGGACTTTCAAATGGTGTATTAATTGTAGAAGCAGGAGAAAAAAGCGGTGCTTTAATTACCGCTGACTGTGCATTGGAGCAGGGCAGAGATGTTTTTGCAATTCCCGGTAATATATTTTCAGATAAATCCACAGGTACAAACAACCTGATAAAACAGGGTGCAAAATTAACAAGTTGTTTAAATGACATTTTAGAAGAATACGACAGTAAAGACAAAATAAATATAAAAGAGATAGAACAAAAAATTTTAAATGGAATTTTTTCAGAGGAAGAAACAAAAATTTTAAATATATTATCAAAATTTGAAAAAAAACATATTGACAATATTTTAGTTGAAAGTAATATAGATATCAATAAGTTATCAGGCGTTTTATTTGGTCTTGAATTAAAAGGAATTATAAAGCAGCACAGCGGAAAATTTTTTACAAAAATAATTTAAGGTCTGGAGATAAATGTGGCAAAGGAAAAAAAGCAAAGTAATAAAAAATTAATTCTTGTTGAGTCGCCTACAAAAGTTAAAACAATAAAAAAGTTTGTGGATAATCAGTATGAAGTAATGGCAACAAAGGGGCATATCATTGATTTACCGAAATCAAAACTCGGAGTTGATATTGAAAACAACTTTGAACCAACATATATTGTTTTACGCGATAAGATGAAAACACTTTCTGAATTAAAAAAAGTCATAAAAAAAGTTGATGAAGTTTATCTTGCAGCAGACCCTGACAGAGAAGGAGAAGCTATCTGCTGGCATGTTGCAAAAGAAATAGAAAAAACAAAAAATATGGGGCAGAAAAAATTTTATAGGGTTTTATTTAATGAAATAACAAAACCGGCAGTTTTAAATGGACTTTCTAATCCAGGCCAGATTAATCTGAATCTTGTCAATGCACAGCAGGCAAGAAGAATTTTGGATAGATTGGTAGGTTATAAAATAAGTCCGCTTTTGTGGAAAGCAATAAGAAAGGGCTTATCAGCAGGCAGGGTCCAGTCAGTTGCCTTAAAATTAATTGTTGAAAGACAGCGGGAAATAGATAATTTTAAACCGGAAGAATACTGGAATATATTTGCATTAGTTGCAACACAACTGCAAGAAAAATTTAAAGTAAAATTAATAGAAAAAGATGGACAAAAAATTGAAATAAAAAACGGAAAAGATTCAGAAATCATAGTAAATGATCTGAAAAATCAGGAATTTTTTGTCAGCGAAGTTATAAAAAAAGAAAGAAAAAGAAGGCCGGCGCCTCCGTTTATTACATCCACATTGCAGCAGGAGGCAGCAAGAAAATTAAATTTTACTGCATTAAAGACAATGAAAATAGCCCAGCAGTTATACGAAGGAATTGAAATAAAAGGAGAAGGTCAGGTCGGCTTGATTACATATATGAGAACTGATTCTTTAAGGGTTGCAAAAGAAGCACAGTTAGAAGCACTTAATTTTATAAAACAGGAATATGGTGAAAATTATGCACCTGCCAGTCCTAATTTTTATAAATCAAAAAAATCAGCTCAGGATGCACATGAAGCAATAAGACCAACATCAAGTTTTAGAACACCGGAAAAGATAAAAGACAGTTTGGACAGCGACCAGTATAAATTATATTCTTTGATATGGAAAAGATTTGTTGCTTCACAGATGGTTCCTGCTTTGTTTGATGATACAAAGATAAAAGTTACTGCAGGTCCTTATTTATTAACAGCAACAGGTTCAATATTAAAATTTGACGGTTTTTTAAGAGTTTATGGAATACAGCAGGAAATAAATTCAGAAGAAGAAAATGGAAAAGAAAACACAAATGAAAATAATGATACAGCGGATAATCAAAAATTACCGGAGGTCAGGCAGGGGGAAAAATTAAATTTACTTGATGTTTTAAGTGAGCAGAAATTCACACAGCCGCCTCCTCTTTATAATGATGCAACACTTGTAAAAGCACTGGAAGAAAAAGATATTGGCAGACCTTCTACCTATGCGCCGATTATTGCAACACTTATTGAAAGAAAATACATAATAAGAGAAAGAAAAGGATTTGTTCCAACAGAACTTGGATTTGTGGTAAATGATGTTTTGATAAAATCATTTCCGGAATTAATAAATGAGGAATATACAGCAAAGATGGAAGATTCTCTTGATAACATAGAACAGGGAAGCATTGAATGGCGGAGTTTTCTGAAAGAATTTTACCAGTCATTTGAACCAATGCTTAAAAATGCAGAAACACATATGAATGATTTAAAAAATAATATACAGGAAGAAACCGGTGAGGTTTGTGAAAAATGCGGGGCAAAGATGATTGTAAAGTGGGGAAGATTTGGAAAATTTTTATCCTGCGAAAGGTATCCTGAGTGTAAAAATGCAAAGCCATTAAATGGCGGACCTGTATTTGATGAAAAAATAGGTGAAAAGTGTCCTGAATGCGGAAGCGAACTTATAAAAAAAATGGGACCCTATGGTGCTTTTATTGCCTGCGAGAAATATCCGCAATGTAAATATACCAGACAGATACTCGTAGAGACAGGTGTGAATTGTCCTGAGTGTGGCACAGGAAAAATTATTGAAAGGACTTTTAAAAGATACAGAAAATTTTATGGATGTTCAAATTATCCAAAATGCAAATTTATGGTATGGGATAAGCCGGTTCCAATAAAATGCCCGAAATGCGGGGCTTTATTTTTACTTGAAAAGATAACCAAAAACAAAACAACGCTTTATTGCAAAAAATGTGATTATAAAGAGATAAAAGAAAATAATAATGAATGAAATCAAGGAAATTCAGGATTATAAAAGATATCTTTCTTATGAAAAAAATTATTCTTTTCATACTGTTAAAAATTATATAAAAGATATTGAGCAATTTGTTGTTTTTAATAATAAAAAAATTGAAGTTGATGAAAATGACATAAAAAGATTTCTTGAATTTCTTGGCAAAAAAAAATACAGCAGACGTTCCATTGCAAGAAAAATAGTAGCCATTAGAAATTTTTATAAATTTTTAATAAAAATCAAAAGAATAAAAATAAATCCATTTACATATATTTTAACACCAAAAGCAGAAAAAAAATTACCCAGTGTATTAACTGAAAAAGAAATAGAAAATCTGATGTCAGCGGCAACCGGTAAAGATTTTATTTCCCTGCGGGACAGGACAATATTAGAACTTATTTATTCAACAGGGATAAGGGTAAGTGAACTTGTTAATATGGATGTTTCTGATATTGATTTTGTTAATGAAGAAATAAAGGTACTTGGCAAAGGTGGAAAACAAAGAATAATACCTGCCGGCTCTGTTGCATTAAATATATTACACTGCTATTTAAAGGAATTAAAAAAAATTGACACATCAGGTATTTTATTTATTAATAAAAATAAAAAAAGATTAACCCAGAGATTTGTTGAACTTATGATAAAAAAATACGCAAAGGTGGCAGGAATTGAAAAAAGAGTAACACCACATACATTACGTCATTCTTTTGCAACGCATTTACTGGATAGGGGAGCTGATTTACGCTCTGTTCAGGAACTTTTGGGACACAGCAATCTATCAACAACCCAGATTTATACCCATTTGTCTATCCAGAAATTAAAAAAAGAATATGATAAAGCACATCCAAGAGCCAAAAAAGATACTCAATGAAGGAATATAAATGCAAATAATAATTGATGGATACAATTTAATGTATTGTATGAAATTAAAAGGGGAGAGTTTTCAGGAAAAAAGGCAAAGTTTGATTGATGAATTGCATCAGTTTTTGGAAGTAAATAATGCGGATATTGTAATTGTTTTTGATGGACATAGAAATTTATCTATGCATAAATCCATTGAAAAACAGGGTAAAATAAAGATAATATATTCAGCAAATAATCAGACAGCAGATGATGTAATTATAGAAATGATAAAAAACAGAAAAATAAAAGCAAGAAATATAGTTGTTGTTACATCTGATAGAAAAATAATTGATTATGCTGTTTTAAACAGGATAAAAATTGTTAAATCAATGGATTTTGCAGAATATTTTGAATAATATTTATTCAATGGGAAGTGCAATTGTAAAGGTGGTGCCTTTATTTATTCCATCTGATTCAGCCCAAATTAAACCATTGTGTTTATTTATAATTTCTTTTGTAATATATAATCCAAGGCCTGCGCCCTGGGCTTTTCTGGTATTTATATCTTCTGCCTGATAAAATTTTTCAAAAATTTTTTTTAAAACTTCCGGTGTCATACCTTTTCCTTCATCAATTATTTTTATTATTATGTAATTATCATATTGCAAAGAATTTTTATCAAAAAAAAGTAAATCATTTTTGTCTTTCAAAAATGTCAGAATCGTAATTTTTGAATTATTTTTTGAAAATTTTACAGCATTGTTGATTAAATTACTTAATACCTGCGTTATTCGCATAGGGTCAATATTTATTTTAATAGAATTAATTGTTGTATCAAAATACACATTTATGTTTTTCTTTGAATAAACCGGTTTTAAATTGTTTATGGTTTCTTTAATAAGATGAATTATGTCGGTTTTTACTTTTGAAATTGTAAATGTTCCTGCTTCAAGTTTTGAAAGGTCCAGAAGGTCATTTATAAGGGATAAAAGACGCTGCGAATTTTTCTGTATAATTTCAAGATATTCTTTTAACTGTTCCGGTACTTTACCTGCTGCGCCACCTAATATTAATGATAAAAATCCCATTATTGTTGTAAGTGGTGTCCTTAGTTCGTGTGAAACCATAGAAAGAAAATTTGTCTTTAATATGTCAACTTCAATTAATTTATTATAACTTTCTTTTAAAATATTCTGTGCCTTTTTAAATTCGGTTATATCTGATACAACAAAAACAAATCCGATTGTTTCGCCTAATTCGTTTATTGTTGCAGCAGAAATCAAAACAGGAATAATTTTATTACCGGACGTTAAAAGTTCTGTTTCAAAATTTTTTATAAAATTATTTTTTATCAATTGTTTTAACAATATGTTTATTTCATTTTTATTTTTAAAAAGTATTGCAAATGGTTTTCCTATATAATAATCTGAATTCTGGGCAAATGTGTTTTTTGCATTTTCATTCATAAAAGAGATATTGATCTCATCATCTGCAATAATTACAGATTCGTTCATAGAAGATATTATGGTCTCTGCTGCATAAACAGGTGATATTTTTAAAAATTTATATTTGCTTATTGAATAAAAAAATGAAAGAACAAAAATAACAGCATATAAATTTGTAAGGTCTTCCAAGCAGCTTTTTTTTATGTTGTAATAATTAAAAATAATTTCCAGAAATTCGATTGCAACTGATAAAATAAAAGTGCCTATACTTGCAATTACAAAAGTTTCTAAAATTCTTTTTTTTATTTTGTTCCTTGTTTCTATATATTCTTTGTATAAAAAAAACAAGCCAGATGCTACAAATGAAATAAAATAAATATAATAAAAATAAACCCAGATATTGTTTTTCCATTTTCTAAACCAGCCGTAATCTTTTAATTCAAAATCATAAAATACATTACCTGTTAATATTTGAAAATAAATAATTAATACAATCAAAATAAATAAAATATGAAAGGTTTTGTTTTTTAATAATGAATCTCTTTTTGTTAAAGCAGCAAAAAAGAAAAAGGCAAAGCCAGGCGCTAAAATCCAGGTTATGGAAAAAATATTTTCCAGATACAAAACTATGTTTTCCGGAGTGCTGGTATTATGAGAAAATATTTTTACTAAACTCCAGATTGCAAAACAAAATATGAGATACGATGCAATCCTGTTTACTTTTGATTTATAATTATAATAAAGTAAAATTATTCCAAGAAATGAATATAATAAAAAAGCAGAAAAATGAATGAAAGAAAGATACGGTAACCAGTTCATAAGCACCTATAAGTATTTTAATATGTTTAAAATCTTTTTTTTATCTTCTATTGACTTTTCACTTATTATTTTTATTATATTTAAAGTTATATTTGCATCTTCTGATGAAATAGTATGGGTAGATTTTTCTCTGTTAATAAACAAAGAAGTAATATTGATTTTTAAGGCATTTGCAATTTTTTCAAGTGTTAAAAGTGTTGGCTGTTTTAAACCGCTTTCAATATTACTTAAAAAAGACGGACTTATACCTGTTTTTTTTGATAATTCATTTAAAGTTAATTTTTCTTTTCTCCTGAATAATTTAATATTATTTCCTATGGTTTTATAAATGTTTTTTTTTAATAATTTTGCCATAATTAATCTCCTTTTTTGTAATTATATCATATTATTTTTAAATGTCAATTGCTATTAGCATAAAAAAACTTGACTAATAGCATAAAATATTGTATAATTATTTTTGCAAAATTAAAAATAAAAGGAGGCTGTATTTGGATAAAAAAATAATAAGTAATATAAGCGTGGCAGGGATGCTGCGGGTTTTATGCAATTATAAAAAAACAGGTATATATAATATAGAGAGTAACAATAAAGAAGTAAAAATTTATATAAATAATGGAGACATTGTAGATATAAAGCCGGAAAATAAAAACCCTAAACAAACATTAATTGATATTTTAAGTTCTTTAAATAAGGTTACATTTTATTTTAAAGAGCAGCAAATAAAAGAAAACAAATCACTTAATATCTGTGTTGAGGATGTAATTTTAGAAAGTGCAAGAATAATAGCCAGACAGGGCGGATCTGATTTAATAAGGGAGTTTTTATTACCTGAAAATGAAGTTCTAAAAATAGCAAAATTTCCTGAAGACAGAAGTATTTATATAAAATTTAATTCAGATGAGTGGAATTTGATGGCACTTTTTGATGGTAATAAATCAATACAAAATATAATTGATGAGGCAGGTCTGGAAAAACAAAAAGCAGAAGTAATATTATATGGTTTAATATCAGCAGGGTTGCTGCGAAGAACCAGATTTAAAATGCCGGAACTTACAAAAATTGTAAGAGCAGAACTCGGTAACATCGGAGTTGCAATAGTGGATACTGAAATTATCAAAAATAATATTGATAAGACAAAAATGGGAATGAGGGATTTTTTAAAATTACTTGCATCACTTGAAAATTCATTTGCAGATATTGTTGGTAAAACAAAAGCAAATGTAATCATAGAAAAAATATGGGAAGCAACAAAATAAAAAGGAGATTTTATTATGGAACAGATTTTACAGTTTTATACCCACATCGCAGCAATATTAAGCGGTATGATTTTCTGGGTTGGTTTTTTTGTCTTTGGTTTAATTGCCTACAGATATTCACGGGTATTTAATAAACAGACATTTTATTTATTTATGATGATCGCTCCCTCCGGAATACTCATATATTCTATTTTACTTATTTTAAAAATTGCTGTGGCAACTAATAATCCTTCTCTTAATAATATAATCCAGATAACAGCTTATATGTTTTTTGTTTTATCGGTTGTTTTTACTTTAATTTCTTTTTTGAAATTTAATGATGTTTTAAATGTATTACTTAAATACAAAGGAGAAAAATAATGAAGTGGGATATAATTTTATATGAAATTGCAACTTTGTTATTAATGATAACCTGCATTTACAGCGGAATAGTCTTGTATAATTTAACTTCTGTAATAAAGGAAAAAAGTTATATATGGACATTGCCCGTTATTTCATCTGCATTTTTGTTTTTATCACTGCTTTCTCATATTTATGCAAGTTTTATTTTAATGCCTGAATTAAGTAAAGCGATTGAGACATTAACATCAAATGCAGGCCTTGCTGATGAGAAACTTTTTGCATCAGCCAAATCAGCAGTTGAAAATATAAAACTTGTTCTTGTTCAACTTCGGGCATTTTCTTTTACTGCTTTTTTAATTGCTGCGGTGTTGCTGGCAACATCGTCTATTATTTATATTCGTAAAATTTCTAAATAAGAGGTGATTTTTATGAGTGAAAAAAAAGTTATTATGGCTGTTGATGATGAACCTGATATTGTAAAGATTATTAAAATTTCAATGAACCTTGCGAATATGGAATGCGTAGAATGTTACAGTGGTGAAGAATGTCTGGAAAAATTGGAAAAAGGCGAAATACCGGATTTGATTTTGCTGGATATTATGATGCCTGGTATAAGCGGCTATGAAGTATGTAAAAAAATAAAAGAAAATAAAAAATGGGAAAAAGTAAAAATAGTAATGCTGACTGCAAAAGGACAGAAAGGAGATGCAGAAGAGGGTTTAAAAGTTGGTGCTGATGATTATATTATAAAACCGTTTGACCCTTATGAACTCATTGAAATGGTAAAAGAAATTCTTGAAAGGTGAGTGATAAAATTGATATATACCAAAGATGAAACAAAAAAATATTTGAATTATATAAGAGTTGTGCTGTCACTTTCTCTTATTCTTGCGTGGTTTTACAGTTTTGATTTTATTTTAAGAAATTTGAATTTTTCAATAATTTTTATTTTTTTGCTGATTATAAGCAATGTTATTTTTATTTTATTGCCAACGAAATTTTACGCAGGGGTAAAAATAAACTATATTATTTTTATTCTTGATATGGCTTTTATAATAATAGGAGCACAGTTATTTACAATAAATGACCTGCGATTTATTATTTGCGTTTTTTTGGCTGTTTTTATATCTGCAATATCCCAATCAGTTAATATGAGTATTTTAATTGCAGTTGTTGTTGATGCTATTTATTTTTTTCTTAATACTGAAATTGCTGGTGGAAAAGAATTGCCTTATGAAATTATAATTTTAAATTTGCCTTTTATTTTTATTGTGTCAGTCCACAGCAGTTTTATAGCAGAAAAAGCAAATGAAGAAGTAATAAAACGGAAAGAAATTGAAAGAATGAATGAACTCTTAACAAAAGGTGTTATAACAAAATCAAGGAAATTATCAGATGTCACTGATTTTCTGGATGATTTAAGTGAGAGCTTTTTTGACGCCTTAGTTGTACTTGATATAGAAGGCGTTGTAAAAATTTTTAATTCTGCAGCAGAAGAGATGCTTGGTATAAAAAAATCTCAGGCAATAAATTCACCGTTAAAAGACCTGTCAGGACTATCTGCTGCAAAAGATATAATTATGAAATTGAGATTTGAAAATAAAATAACAAGAGATGAAATAATAGACGTTGGATATAACAATAACAGTATCAAGGTAAATGCAACTGCAACATTTATAAAAAATAAAGAAGGTGTAAATATTGGTATTTTACTTTTATTACGAAAGGTTTCATAAAAATGTCAAAAGAACTTGATGAAAAATTAGTTGCAGCAGTGTATAGAGAAGACCTGGAAGAAGTTAAAAAATTAGTTGCTGCAGGTGCAAACGTAGATGCAAAAGGATTTGGAGCATATACGGCAATTGGCCTTGCAATTGAAAAAGGCAATATTGATATTGTAAAAGAACTTGTAAAAGCAAAAAAAATAGAAAAGAAAATAGATGGCCTGTATGGCGAAGAATTAATTTTTGCAATAAAGAAAAAAGATATAACACTTGCAATGGAACTTTTAAATATGGGCGCTGACCCTAATTACGAAGATTATGAACACAACAGTGGTTTTATGCTTGTGGTAGAATTTGGTATGACTGATTTATTAAAAGAAATGATAAAAAAAGGAGCAAATGTAAATGCAAAAAATTTTAATAACAATACTGCCTTATATGTTGCAGCACAAAAAGAAAGAGAAGATATTGTTTCAATTCTTTTAGAAGCAAAAGCAGACCCCAAAATAAAAGGCCAGGGCAGAAAGTCACCTTTGATAGTTTCAATAGAAAAATCAAATTTAACTATTTTTCGTTATTTAATAAATGCAAAGGCAGATGTGAATGATACTGATTATGATGGAAATACACCATTGATAATTGCAACAATGAAAAATCAGGAAGTAATGGTCCGTGAATTAATAAAAGCAGGAGCAAATATTAATGCAAGAGGATATGGCAATTATACTGCGATAATGCTTGCGATTGAAAACAACAGTAAGAATATTATAAATCTTTTACTTGATGATGGTGCTGATGTTAATCTTGAAAATAATGATGGTGAAAATTGTATAATTATTGCTGTAAAAAGAAAAATGTCAGAAATACTTAAAAAACTTGTTTCAAAAGGAGCATCACTGGATTCCTGTGATATACAGGGAGATAATTTATTAAATATTGCAATTGAAAACGATGATTTAAAAACCTGTCTGGAATTAATTAAATTAGGAATTAATGTGAATATGCATGATAAAAAGAAAAATACTCCACTGATAAATGCTGTCTTAAAAGGAAGAAAGGAAATTGCAAGAATACTTATGGATGCCGGTGCGGATGTAAATGCAAAAGGATTTGGTTCTTATACTGCCTTATGTTTTGCAGCAAAAGAAAAAGACCCGGATATGCTTGATTATTTAATTAAATCCGGGGCTGATTTAAATACACGTGGATATGGAAGATTTACACCGCTTCATTTTGCTGCAGAGTCAGGTTGTTTTGAGTGCGTAAAAAAATTAATAGAAGCAGGAGCAGAAATTGATTGTGTGAATTTATTTAATAAGACCCCCTTGTTCATAGCAGCAGAAAATGGCTATCTGGAAATTTTAAAGTTTTTAATTAAGAAAAATGCAAATGTGAATATAAAAGATAATAATGATAATACTGCGTTGATGCCCGCTTCAGAAAAAGGATATTTTGATATTGTTTTGGAATTGCTTAATAATGGTGCTTATGTTAATATAAAAAATAAACAGGAAGAAACTGCATTTACACTTGCAAAAAAAAATAATAATAATAAAATATGTAATATATTACTAAAAGCAGGAGCATTTTAAAAAATAATGGAGGCGTGAAAATGGGAAAAGGTAAAAAATCAGAAGCACAGAAGATTTCTCTTGAAAATTTTCAGGAAGAGATCAGAAAAAGAGCAGAGGAGATTTACAAAGAAAGAATAAGCAAGAATAAACCAGGAGACGCATTATCTGACTGGCTGCAGGCAGAAAAGGAAATAAAGAGAAAATACGGAATATAATAATTTATTCATTGCAGTTTAAATTTGTAACAGATATAAATAAAGGATAATTTATGAAAAGAGTACTGTTTGTTTTAATAATATTAATATTCTACAGCTATGTGTATTCCAATATAACTTCTATAACTGTTTATAAAGTCGGATATGATGGACAGTATTTACAGGCAACATCAAAAAACAATCCTGTTTTGCATATAAAAATAAATGATGACGGTTCAGGCGATGTTTTAAATTATTTTGGCGTTTATAATTCGCTAAACAGCTGGTATATTGGCTCTGCTATAGAGCCGGATTCAATAGCCCCAGGGTCTGTTAAACTCTGGTACTACCCTGTTGATACAAACCAGTTTTCAGAATCAAGCGCAACTTATGTAACGTATCTTCCAACAGATGGCGGTGACTGGTGGCACAATGATTCATTATCGTTTTCTGTTGTTAATGGCAGCGGTTTCTGGGTAACAGTTGATATTGCTGATTCACCTGCATTTGGTTCTATAGAATTTCAAACAGAAAACATTTCATTTCAAAATTCTTCGGTTGGTTCATCTGATGCACCGTCAAAGCCTTATGTTTTACTTGTTACATCTGTTACTCCTGCACAACTTCTTGAAATTCAACATTTGCCAGGAACTATGCAATCATTTGTTTCAACAGGACAGACAAATATAATTCCTATGGAAATAAATTTTTACAATAATTCACCTGAAACAGCAGCTGATATTTCAGTTAATTATGTTACTATCACAGTAAAATCATATCCTCCACCTGGCACAGTTTTAGAACCTTCCTCAATTATATCATCAATTAAAATTCAGGATAAACAAACCGGCTTTATTTATGGTGGAATTTACAGTCCTAATATTGCGGCAACTGCAGTTCCTTTGTTAATTCCGCTTGCCCAGTTAAATATACCATCACAAACAACAGTTTCAGCAAATGTTGTTATTTCAATTACAGGGACGGCATCCGCTGGTACTGATTTTATGCTTTCTTTAGAAGATGCTGATTCATTAAATGCATATGATTATTATACTTATAAAAAGGTTTCTGTCTCTCATTCTTTTACTGATGTATTTCCGATGTATTCGAATTTTTCAAAAATTCAAAAAAAGGTTGAATATATCAATTCCTTTTTTATTGATTCAATCCCGCAAAATATTAACAAAGGTGCAACAAATGTTGAACTTTTAAAAATTCGGCTTGAAAACCCGGGGGATACATTAACTGCAACAGCAGAATTGTATAATGTAAAATTTTATTTACAGGATGCATCAGATAATCCTATTGTGCCTTCTTCATTATTTTCAAAAATATCAGTAACAGATGAAACAGGAAATATAAAGTATAGCGTAAAGACATCTTCATCTATTGAAACAACCGGAAATTCCATAAATTTCCCGTTTATAACAACAGCGGGTATAGCAGCAGCATCATCTGTAACTGTGGTTGTAAGAGCTGATATTTCACCTGTAACAGTTATTAATAATTTTAAAATTGGCATAGAAAATGCAAGTGATATAACCTGCAGAGATAAAAACACATTAAGTAACATATCAGTAATTCCGGATGTTTTACCTTCTTTTACTTCTGTTGCATTATTGTCAAGTTCTTTTAGAGTATCACATGAACCAAAGATACCACAAATGATTTATAAAAATCAAAAAAATATATCAATAATAAATATAACATTTAAATCTCCGCTTTCATTTGGTAATGGCAACATACTTGTGGCAGGAATAACCTTAACTGCAAAAAATGCAAGCGGTCAATTTGTTAATTTTTCTGATTGTGTGGATAAAATAGTTGTAAATACAAATTATGGAAGTATGGATTTTACAGTAGTGCCTTTGAGCGAAAAATATTATCTGTCGTTTCCTTTTCCTGTTACAGTGACATCAGCAGGAGAAACTATTTCTTTGTTTATGGATATTTCCAAAAACATAAATACAAATTCAATTCAAATATTGCTTGAGAATGCAAATGATATAAATGCTTATCAGGATAATGACCCGACAAGAGAAATATTTATAACAGCAGATGCCGGCGATTCTTTTCCTATGTCATCAGGTACCGGATTTATAAGTGGTGAGACAACGACTCTTAAATTGTCATCATATCCCAATCCATTTTATTTTGGAAATTTGTGCAGATTTGCATATTTTTTAAATGGAACATCAAAAGTTACAATTAAAATATATGATTTAATGGGGAATAATATAAAGACAATAATAGATAATGTGATGAAAAGTTCAGGCTCACATAATGAGGATATATGGGATGGAACTGATAATAAAGGAAAAAATGTTTTAGCAGGAACTTATATTGTAAAGATGGAAATTGAGGAAAATGGTAATAAAAAAATTATTAAAGATAAAATTACATTATTAAAATGATGGTGATAATGTGAAAAAATTTTTATTAGTTTTATCAATGTTGTTTTTTATATCTGTCTTATATGCAAATAACTTACCTTATTCACAGGATATAAGTGTGAAAAATGCAGGTGCTACCGGTTCATTATCTGTATTTATAAATGACACTTTTTCTTCATTTATCAATCCATCTTTGCTCGGATGGACACAAAGGCAAAATATAGGATTGATTTATTATAATTTATTTGAAGATGGAATATTAAGTTGCGTCTCTTATGCATTACCCCTAATTGAAAAAGGAACAATAGGAGTAACTGTCTTATATTTATCATCCGGGAAAATAATAGAGCGTGATATAAACAATCAGGAAACAGGAAATGTTTTTTATGATACAACAACTCATATTTCATTAGCCTATGGAATAAATCTTTTCTCACTTTTTAATATTGGATTAAATGCCAAATATATTATTAAAAATTTATTAAATAATCAGTATAGTGGTTTTGGTATGGATTTTGGAACATCTTTTGAATTGCCTTATAATATAAGAGTGTCTGCTAATTTTGAGAATATTATAAAGCCGGAATTTAAATATTCTGATGTATATTATGATACTATACCTTTAAGATTTGATTTATCAGCAGGAACTGCAATTGAAGTAATAAATTCCATTAATGGTTTGTTAAAATTAGGTGTAGGTATTGGAAAAGAAGAGGGAAATGATGATATTTTTTGGCAGGCAGGCGCTGAATATGAAATGTTTAAAACAATTGCGCTTCGTGGCGGCATAAGTTATTCAGGATTTGCTTTTGGAACATCGTTTTCTTATTTTGATTTTGTTTTTGATTATGCGTTTATAAGTAAACCTGTTGATTTTATTCATAGATTTTCTTTATCGTATAATTTTGGGGATAATATAAGAGAGATAGAAGAAAAGATAAAAACAAAAGAAGAAAAAGTAAAATATGAACTTGTTCAAAAAATCAGGCAGGAAGCACTTGAAGAATTTAAGGAAAAACTAAAATTTGTTTTAGATATTAATGACCTTGAATCAGCAAAAGAAATTATTGCCAAAGCACTGGTCTGGGCTCCATATGATACATATTTTAAAGAAAAAGAAAAAGAAATAAATGATTTAATAAATAAAGATAAAAAGGACAAATTATTAAAAGAGGCAGATACACTTTTAAAACAGGGATCATATATTGATGCTTTGGTTTCTTTAAAAGCAGTGCAGGAAATTGAACCGGAAAATAAAGAGATACAGGAAAAAATAAGCAATGCAACAGAATATGTGAAAAAAATTGGAGAAAAAAATATTGAAGTTGAAGAGCAAAATAAAGAAAAAATAAAAAGATATTTTGAAAAAGGACTTGATTTATATACAACCGGTAAATATGAAAAAGCAATAGAAGAATGGAACAAAGTAATTCAATCATCACCACTGCAAAATCAGGTTTATACTTATATTAAAAAGGCAGAAGAAAAAGTAAGAAAAAAAGAAGAACAGACAAAGACAATGAAAATACTTCAAAAACAAAGAATACTTGAATTATATAACGAAGCAGTAATAGCACATACAAAAGGGAAATTTGAAGAAGCAATAAAACTCTGGAATGAAATTTTAAAATTAGACCCTGATAATAAAGAAGCCAAAGAATATCTAAATAAAGTAACAGAAGAATACAAAAAAATTCAGCAACAGCAGTTGCAGTGGTAAAATAGGACGTATAGGACATATAGAAGGTGAGAGGTATGAAAAAAACTTTACTTTTTTTCCTTATTTTTTTATTACCGTTTTTAATTCTTGCAGAGCAGCAGGAATATTATGTTTTAAAAGTAGAAGGAATAATAGATGCAGCAAATTCCGACTACATAATTAAAGCAATAAAAATGGCAGAGGATAATAATGTTTCAGGTGTTATATTGCAGATAAATACACCGGGCGGACTTATGAAGTCAATGAGAACAATTGTGGATAAAATACTTGAATCAAAAGTGCCGATTATAACCTATGTATCACCAAAAGGTGCAAGAGCAGCATCAGCAGGGACTTTTATTTTACTTGCATCGCATATTGCAGCAATGGCACAAGGTACAAATATAGGAACTGCAAGTCCAATTGATTTTACAGGTAACAAAGCAGCAGAAAAAATAACAAATGATTCAATTGCATATATTAAAAATTTAGCGCGTTTGCGGGATAAAAATCAAAAATGGGCAGAGGAAACAATTACAAAAAACATATCTTCGTCTGAAGAGGAGGCATTAAAATTAAAAGTTATTGATATAATAGCACAGGATATGGATGATTTAATAAAAAAATTAGATGGAAAAAAGGTAAAAATAAATGAAAAAGAAATAGTATTAAATACAAAAGAAGGAAAATTTACAGATATTGAGCTTTCCGGGAAACATAAATTTGTTCATTTTCTTGCGGACCCGAATTTAACTTATATTTTATTTCTTGTTGGGACTTATGGAATAATTTATGAACTTGCACATCCTGGTGTGCTTTTCCCGGGTGTTGCCGGTGCTATTGCTTTGGTTTTTGCTTTTATCGGATTTGAGTCGCTTCCTATAAATGTTGCAGGACTTATTCTTATCGGACTTTCACTTGCTTTATTTATAGCAGAAGCAATGACACCAACCTTTGGAACACTTTTTACAGGTGGAATAATTACTCTAATACTTGGTTCAATTTTATTATTTCCAAGCAGGGGCATAGATAGTGTCTGGGCGCCTTCTTACTGGGTTATAGGGACAATGGTTGTTATTACAACTGTTTTAATTGGTATAATTTTAGCAGCAATTATAAAATCCTTGCGAAGTAAAAAAATGATGAGCAAAGAAAGTTTAATTGGATTAAAAGGAATTGCAGAAACAGAAATAACGCCGGAAGGTGGTGTTGCAAATGTAGGAGCAGAAGAATGGAAAGCATATTCTGATGAAAAAATTAAAGCCCGTGAAGTAATAGAAGTGGTGGAAGTCGAAGGCCTGAAAATGAAAGTAAAAAAAATTCCAAGAAAGAAGGAGGACTAAAATGTGGGGACTTATTGTATTAATTTTTATACTATTGTTTGTTATTTTGCCGTCTTTTTTAAAGATTGTTCAGGAGTATGAGCGACTCGTTGTATTTCGTCTGGGTAGATGTATTGGAGAGCGTGGACCTGGTATTGTAATTTTAATCCCGTTTGTGGACAGACCTGTAAAGGTGGATTTAAGAGAGTTGTTTTTGGAAATCCCGGAGCAGACCTGCATCACAAAAGACAATGCTCCCATATCAATTGATTTTTTAATTTACTGGAAAGTAATTGACCCTGTTAAGTCAGTTGTGCAGGTTGGAAATTTTGCAGGTGCCTCTCAGGGAATTGCAACTACTACATTAAGGGCAATAATCGGTGATATTTTACTTGATGATATTCTTGCAAAAAGAGAGCAAATAAATTTATTACTAAGACAAAAATTAGATGAAGTTACAGAGCGTTGGGGAGTAAAAGTTACATCTGTTGAAATAAGGGAAATCATACCACCGCGCGAAATACAGGAAGCTATGAACAAACAAATGTCAGCAGAAAGAAACAGACGTGCGCTGGTAACAGAGGCAGAAGGAAAAAAAGTAGCAGCAATAACAGTTGCAGAAGGAGAAAAACAATCAGCGATTTTAAAGGCAGAAGGAGAACAAAAAGCCCAGATACTTCGTGCCGATGGTTATGCAAAAGCACTGGAAGAGATTTTTTCAGCTGCGAAAAGTGTTGATTCAAATACTATGCTTATACAGTATTTTGAAGCATTAAAAACACTTGGCTCAACTAATGCTACAAAGTTTGTTATACCTGTTGAATTAACTTCTCTGATTTCCACTATTGGTTCCAAAGTAAAGGATTCAATGAAGTGAATGCAGAGATAATAACAATTGGAACAGAGTTATTATTAGGTCAGATATTAGACACAAATTCACTTTATTTAAGTAAAAAATTATCAGAAATAGGAGTCAATCTTTATTATAAAACAACAGTAGGCGATAATATTTCACGTATAAAAGAAGCTCTTTCTGTAGCTTCTTCGCGCTCTGATTTAATCATAATCACAGGCGGGTTAGGTCCAACTGTTGATGATGTAACACGCGATGCAATCGCAGAATTTACCGGGAAAAAACTTGTTTTTGATAATAATATTTTATTGAAAATTGAACATTTTTTTACAACCAGAAACATAAAAATGCCTGAAAATAATAAACTTCAGGCATATATACCGGAAGGTGCTTTGATTTTAGAAAATAAAATTGGAACTGCGCCTGGATTTATTTTGCCATTTAATTCTAAAATTATTGTTTGTGTGCCTGGGGTCCCAAATGAAATGAAATCAATGATTGAAACAGGAGTTATTCCTTATCTTATTGAAAACTTTGGTGCAGGAAAATTTGTTATTTATTCAAGAAGGATAAAATTAACAGGGCTTCCTGAGTCATATATTGATGAAAAGATCAGGGATATTTTTGTTGAATCAAGAAATCCAACTGTTGCAATACTTGCTCATCAGACAGAAATAGAAATAAGATTAACTTCAAAAGCAGAAAACAAAGAAAAGGCAATTGATTTAATAAACGATGTTAAAAAGATAATTTATGAACGACTTGGCGAAAATATTTATGGCGAAGATGAAGAAACAATAGAAGAAAAGGTAAGTTGCGTATTAAAAGAAAAAAAATTAACAATATCAACTGCAGAGTCCTGCACTTCTGGACTTCTTGCTTATCGTCTGACAAATATACCAGGAAGCTCCCTGTATTTTTTAGGCGGAGTAAATGTATATTCCAATGACTCTAAAATAAATATTTTAGGTGTAAAAGAAGAAATAATTAAAAAATATGGTGCGGTAAGTGAAGAATGCGCAATTGATATGGCTTTAAATTGTCGCAAAAAATTTAATACTGACATTGCAATGGCAATAACAGGAATAGCAGGACCTGAGGGTGGAACAGCAAATAAGCCAGTTGGGCTTGTTTATATTGCTATTAATATAAAAGATGATGTAAAAGTTTTTAAATTTAATTTTTCAGGCCAGCGCGATATAGTGAGGGCAAGAGCTGCACAGATGGGTTTGTTTGAACTTTATAGGATAATAAAAAACAAATAAAATGGAAACAAGAAATATATGGAAATTTTTAGATGAACCATTAAAAGAACGTTTAAAGAAAAATTCTATAACCAATATTTTGTATTTTATCCTTACTTTCCCGATATTGTTTTTTATAACACCTTTGATTATAAAATATGTCGGGAAAGAATTGTATGGGGTATGGGTATTAACAGGAACTATTTTGGTATTTGTTGAACTTTTTGCAAATATGCAGATGTCATCTGCAATATCAATTCTTATTCCCAAATTTGATGCAAAAAAGCAGGGAAAAGATATAAATGAATTTTGTAATACTTTGTTTTTCTTTTATTTTTTTATTTCTGTTTTATTTTTAATTATTTATTTTCTGTTTAAAGAAGATATTATTAATATTTTCTTTAAAGTTGATAAAAGTTATTTTGGTTTGGTAAGTTTTATTTTAACATTTAGTATGTGTTTGTTTTTTATGAATTTTGTATTGTTAGGCATTACATATGTTTTAGGTGGATTTAATATTTTTTATATAAATAATATTATGCATATTATTATTGGTTATTTAAGAGCAGGTCTTATGGTTTTTGTCTTGTTTTCGGGTTTTGGAATAAAAGGAATTGTAATTGTTCAGATGACAACAATATTATTTGAAACAATAATACTTGTTTTTTTTACAAAAATAGTTTTTAGTGGTTTAAAAATCGGTATAAATTATTTTAGTTTGGATAAACTTAAAATTATGTTTAATATGGCATTTAAACTTTTATTTTCAAGAATTGCTGTTCAGTTTAATAATAACATAGATAAATTGATTTTAGGTTATTTTTTAAATCCTGTTGTTATTGCTTATTATCAATTAGGCGCAGGAATTGCCAAATATATAACAAGTATTCCGGAAATGCTCGGACTTGCTTCACTTTTGCCTGCTGCTTCTGAACTCAAAGCCAAAAATCAAAATGAAAAAATAGCAATTTTATATAACAGAGTAAATAAATACATATTTTTTGTTGCAATACTTTTATGTTCCGGCTTTATAATATTTGGAAAGGATTTTATTAATCTGTGGTTAGGGGAGGGCTTTTACGATGCTTATGTTGCATTATCTGTTTTAAGTATTGCCTATACTCTGGGTATTGCCGGATTTGCAGCAATGAATTTATTAAATGGCATGGAAAAAATAAATGAGACAATGGTTGTTTCTATTATAACAGCGATTTTGAATATTATACTGAGTATTTTATTAACAAAATTTTACGGGTTAAAAGGAGCGGCAACTGGTACTCTTATTTCAATGGGTGTTGGTTCTATTTTATTTTATATTTTATTTTTTAAAATTGTAAGGATTCATTTGAATATAATAGATGTTTTTATAAAACCTGTTATTTGTGTTATTATCGCCTATGGATGTAATTATTTAATTGAGCTGAGAATTGTGTTAAAAATGAACTGGATGGTATTTTCCGGGAAAACCATTTTATTTTCAATAATATATATTTTGGCAGCATATTTTGTTGTTTCATTGTTTGATAATTATGATAAAGATATTATAAAAAATTACCTGCCATTTTTGAAATCAAAAATGAAATAATTATTTCCAGGTTTAATTCATTCCTGTCCAAATTAGACAGGTCATTACTTTTATTTTGTCATTCCTGTCCCTGAATAAATCAGGGATAAACTTAAGCAGGAATCCAGAATGTTATTAAAAATTGAATATTTTATATTTTGTATTTTAAATAAATTAATGTTGTATGTCCATTTTATGATTATAGATTTTATATCTCTCATATACTTTTTTCATAATATATCAAAAAAATAAGTAAATATTATAATTTAATATTTCTTAATTTGGACACTAATGGGTTTAATTAAATCTTTTTTTTATTTTTTTATCAGTCAATTCATGCAATGCATCAGATGCAATCCATTTTGCACTTTTACTGTTTATTTTATTTATCTCTTTTGCGGTTTTTATCGCTATTTTGTTTAAATTCATATTTTTCTTACCAATTTGTCTTAAAGACCAGTTTACAGCTTTTTTTACGAAGTTTCTGTTATCAGTTGCGTGTTTTTTGATTAAAGGAAAAAATTTCTCAAATTTTTTATCCGGTGCTTCTTTTTCATACCAAGCAAGGCAGGCAATTAATGCAAAACCTGCGCGTTTTTCAAATTCTTTTTTTCTATTTGTCCATTGTTTTGCTTTTTCCCATGAATAGGGGGTTTTGCTGAAAAGATTCATACAACACTGGTCGCAAACATCCCAGGAATCAAAATTTTTTATCCATTCATCCATTTGTTTTTTTGTTACTTTTTCCGGCTCATCAATCATAGCAGCAAGTATTTTTGCTTCGTGGATGCCTGAAGCCCAGAGTTTTAAAGCAAGATTATGATTTTTTCCGATTTCTTTTGCCATTTTTCTTAAAACAGGTATGGAAATTCCATAAGTTTTTTCCGGATTTATTCCAAATCTTGCCATACCTGCAACTGCTTCCGGGTTTGACAGGGATTTAAGTTTTTTAAGGATTTGATTTAATTGCATTTGTTTGTTCTCCTTTTTGTTGTTAATAAATGGCGCGATAAGGCATTATTGGAACATCGAAAAATTCGCTGCGCTCATCTCTGGGTATTAAATATATTTTATGGGATACATTACATCCCAATTCCGTGATGAAGTCCTAAGGATTTTATTTTACGAGTTCGGGAAGGCGGAGAGAGTGGGATTTGGTCACCTTGCTCGCGCTTTTCAAATCCTCATAGCCCAAAAATAATTGATTAAAATTTTATCAGTTCTAATATTAAATTTTGGCGGAGAGAGTGGGATTCGAACCCACGAAGCCCTTTTGGAGCTTACACGCTCTCCAGGCGTGCTCCTTCAACCACTCGGACATCTCTCCGGGTATTGGAAAAACAAAAATAGAAAATTGAAAATAAATTAACGTAATTAATATATAAAATTAAAAGAACAAAAAGGCCTTTTAGGCATACACGCTCTCACGGCTCGCTGTCATGCAGCTCGTCCTTCAACCGCTCGGACATCTCTCCGGGTATTGGAAAAACAAAAATAGAGAATTGAAAATAAATTAACGTAATTAATATATAAAATTAAAAGAACAAAAAGGTCTTTTAGGCATACACGCTCTCACGGCTCGCTGTCATGCAGCTCGTCCTTCAACCACTCGGACATCTATCCGTGAATTTGAAAAACGAAAATAGTTTAAGGTGTTTTTCTTTTTCTTTCAAAAAACTTTTTTAAAATATCAGAACACTGGTCTTTTAAAATACCTTCTGTTACATTCACAGTATGGTTATTTTTTTTGTTATTAATTATATCAAACACACTTCCGCAGGCGCCTGTTTTCGGGTCTTTTGCTCCAAAAAAAAGATTTTTTATTCTTGCAAGAATAATTGCGCCTGCACACATTGCACAGGGTTCAATAGTAACATAAAGGTCTGAGTCAATCAATCTTTCATTTTTTAATTTTAAAGATGCTTTTTTAATTACTAAAATTTCAGCGTGAGCAGTCGGGTCTTTTTTTGTTTTAATTAAATTATGTGCTCTTGCAATTATCTTTTTGTTTTTAACAATTATAGCCCCAACAGGCACTTCGTCTTTTTTATATGCCTTTTGCGCCTCTTTTAATGCCTGTTGCATAAAATAAGTATGTTGCATAATTTACCTTTTAATAAAATGGCGCGCCCGGCAGGAGTCGAACCTGCGGCACCTTGATTCGTAGTCAAGTGCTCTATCCACTGAGCTACGGGCGCTTTTTTTAAAATTATTCCATAATTTTAATTTAATTTCAATTGTAATTACTCGGTGCTTTCTTTATATGCTCGTGATTTTAGAAGGAATTCATTTTACTGGGAGACATCCCGTGATGAAAACCGAAGGATTTCATTTTACGGGATGGCGGAGAGGGCGGGATTTGAACTCGCGATACCATAAAAGGTATATCCGATTTCGAGTCGGACGCTTTCGACCACTCAGCCACCTCTCCGCAGATTGAAAAATAGAAAATGAGTCAATGTAAAAATTTCAAAAAACAAATTTTTATATATTCATTTAAAAATTCACTTTGTGCATCTTTGAGTTTCAAATAAATTTTATTTTAAAGGATACAATCCCGTGATGAAATCCGAAGGATTTCATTTTACGGGATGGTGGAGCAGAGCGGGATCGAACCGCCGACCCCAGCGTTGCGAACGCTGTGCTCTCCCAACTGAGCTACTGCCCCACAAAATCTTTTATAAATTTTACAAAATATGATATATTAAAGCAATTAAAAAATGTTTGAAGAGGATATTCAAAAAGGAATGTTCGCTAAATATGTTTGGTAAAGATATGCGACAAGAATTTTCGCAAAAGATGTTTAGTAAGCATGTTTGATACTGATGTTCGGTGAGGATGTCCGGTGAAAAAAGGAGGAGATATGGATATTATTATGATTTCAGGCATTGCCATAGGCCTTGCAATGGATTGTTTTGCTGTTGCTGTTTCAACAGGAACAGGCACAAAAAAGATTAAAAAATTTACACCCCTGATTATGGCTTTTCTTTTTGGCTTTTTTCAATTTATTATGTTTATTGCAGGTTATTTTGGAACTGCTTTTTTTAAAAATTACATATTAAATTTTGACCACTGGATAGCGTTTTTATTACTTTGTTTTGTTGGAATAAAAATGCTAAAAGAAGGTTTTGAAAAAGAACAGGAACAAATAAGTGATTACAGTTCTTTTAAGATGCTTATTTTACTTTCTTTTGCAACATCAATAGATTCTTTGGCTGTTGGTGTGTCATTTTCATTGATTAATTCTAATGTCTTTTATCCTGCTTTTATAATAGGCGCAATGTCTTTTGTTTTTACTGCAATTGGTTTTTTGATTGGAAAAAAAGCAGGCGATATTATTGGAAAAAGGGCAGAAATAATAGGTGGATTAATACTTATTTTTATAGGGGTAAAGATTTTATTAGAGCATTTAAGTATAATATAGGACGTATAGGACATATTGTAATACCTCTTAATCTCCCTTTAGAAACTGTCTATTACCCATAAGTATCAAGAAGCAGGTATACCGCTGATTTTTTCGTAAAAAACGGTTGAGAAAAATTCGGGCAAAAAATTTGCAGTCAAAAGTAGGCGAAGCTTACGCAACATCCCTTAGATAGCATTAAGAAGGGCGTTAAAATTGGGAGTAAGTAAACTAGTCAACACTGCGAACCACCCGTAATTTTCCTCAAAAATCAGGATATACCTTCTTCTTATTATATAGACAAAGATATGGGTAATGGACAGCCTGCGGGGAGAGGATAAAAGTGGGGAGGGAGATAACTACATTGCCGAATGCCAATTGCTGATTGCAGATTGAAAAGAAGATAAGTGATTGCCCCTCTTTCAAAGTGCCGTGATGAACGAAGTGAATTTTACGGTATAAAAGAGGGGCAGGGGAGATTTTATAACTTAAATTCCCGTTTTTAATATAACTAAACAAAAAAACACAGAAAAAGCTTGACATTTGCACAAAACATAGTTATAATAATATTATAACTATAAAGGAGGCGAATATGGCATTTATAGTA
>Ga0207433_10000805_pt1 | contig 70256 bp, 78 predicted proteins | sample YelNatPaOPGAMG01_FD_187559 | JGI IMG/M metagenome (GOLD analysis project Ga0207433, IMG submission 187559) | Hot spring thermophilic microbial communities from Obsidian Pool, Yellowstone National Park, USA - OP-RAMG-01 (SPAdes) (version 3) | ecosystem: Environmental > Aquatic > Thermal springs...
TTAAATCCCTGTCCCTAAGCATCTCCTCCCATACTTGAGCCGCCTCACCTAGCTTTCTTCCCTGGAAACCCGTTTTCGCCATTTCCTGTAGAAGCCGCGAAATAGTCTTGCCCTTCTCAACTTCAATAGACTCAAGCTTCCTCTGGAAATAGGGATTAGCCAATTTCAAAAACAGAACACACACCATTATTTAAGTTTTAGACTTGATTAAGGATTCGGGCTTCAAGCCTCATTGGTTTCCACACCATAAAGATTTAGTGGCCTGGTTGAAGCAGTGGAACGTGAACCAGAATAGTTTCCCAAGCTTCTGTAAGCATTAGGATCCTTTATTAGCACGCGCCTAGAAGCGCGCACTAATATCATAAACATTTACGCCAGGGACAAACCTTGAAACAAAACCTTTAACCTCATTAATCGCCTCCTTAGACCTCTCATCCCTCTTCTCCGGAGAAAGTAGAATCTCAAAGGAGAATTGAAAGCTTTTGGAAATCAATGTCCCGCTGTAAAACTGAACCTAAAAATCTGCGCCAAGACTTTCAGAATAGTTGGTTTCAGTAGAACGTGTGTTAGTACAACAATAGGGGTCTCTCCTTTAGGGTTCCAGTCGCTGGGTCGACTTCGAAGCCGAGGGTTTCGAGGACAACGACGCCTAGCAAAACCCTGTCTATAAAATCAGATATCCACACGTCGAAAGGCCCCTCCTTATCCTTCAACCTTATCCATGCCCTTCCTCTCTTCACCTTAACCATTCCGGCTCCAGTCATGACTTTCTCCTCGCTGACGGGCTCGATCCCGATTTCCTTAGCGATTTTTTCAGGCAGCACTGTCAGAGTTGCCCCCGTGTCAACCAATGCTTTCAATTTTACAGTCTTCTTCCTTTCTAAGCTTGACACCTCTATCTCAACCCAAGAATGCCCCATTTTACTCTAGTAAAGAGAGTAAGGCTTACGGTATTTAAACGTTATAACACGGTTGGAATCTCATGGAGCCATCGGAATAGACGCTTCCATGATCGCCCAGGCAGCGTATTCTAACGCGCGCGCTAACGGGTAGTGGGCAAGTGGCACTTCTGGTCGTGTTCCGAGAGGAGGAGGTGAATAAGCTGATAGAAGAGAGAGGATGGATGCTAATCACTGCGAATAAAATGGGTCGTTTTATTTTAGGAAAATGCTGAGATGAATCTCTATCTTTTGATTCCGTAGTAGATATCCAGCCAATTGCTATCCCCTCCTGAAGCAGACCTTAATTTCTGCATATACCCGTTGAATTTGGCATCGCTTATGACCCCTTCCTTATCAAAGATTAGATGTACTTTCTTAGACCCTTCCCATTCCATTTCATACTTACAGGCTTTTAAATCTTCACAACGAGCATAGTAAACTCTTCAGGTGGCTAAGAAAGAATTATGAATTCTAAAGGTTTATAAGGAATTAGAGTTTTTATTTCTATAATGAGAGAGACCCTTGAAATACTGAATCCTTGGTGGTTCGGCGAGAAGGATAGCGATTTAGAGAAGTGGAGAATGCAAAGAATAAGATGGTTTCCGGAATGGTTAAGGGGGCTTTCCCTCAGGCCTTTCAGCCTGAACTTTCTAGTCGGGCCTAGGCAGGTAGGTAAAACCACCGGGATAAAGCTTCTGATAAGAAGCCTGATTGAAAAAGGTGTTGAGCCGGAGAAGATTATTTACCTGAACGCTGAACTATCCCCGAGCCTGGAAAGGTTCCAAGAGACTCTCCTCTCGATTTCGAAAGGAGGATTCAGCCTCATATTCATAGATGAGGTGACGAGCCTGGAAGGCTGGTGGAAGCCTTTGAAGGGACTGATTGATTCAGGAGCCTTCGGAAAATCCTCCGTGACGGTTTCAGGGTCCATGAGTCTAAAACTGAAGAGGCAGGCTGAGCTTTTCCCTGGAAGAACCGGTTGGGGCAGGATGGTTGAGGTCATGCCCCTTTCCTTCAGCGGGCTGGTTAAAGTTTTAAACATAGGGAGGAAGAGCAGCGAGATAAAAAAGGCGTTTGAAACCTACAGCAGACTCGGAGGGTTTCCAGCATCGCTGAACTACCATGAGAAATTCTACAGCGACTGGGTAAAGGCCTTGGAGAGCGATATACTTAAAACAGGCTTAAGCCTGAAAACTTCCTACCAGCTTTTCTCAAGCCTCTTAACAAAACTACCGTCGCCGGTCTCGTACCAAGCTGTGGCAAGCGATATCGGAGTAAGCTATAAGACTGTGGCGGAATACTTGGAGAGATTCGAAGACCTGTTCGTTCTGAAGCTCGCCTACTGGAGGGAGAACGGAAAGATAAGCTTCAGAAAAGAGAAGAAAATCCTCTTCAGAGATCCATTCATACTGCACGCCCTGTCCTTTTGGACGAGAGAGAGGTTTCTGGAGGCGACGCTTTACGAAAACATTATACAGGAACACTTGCTCAGAAGATTTGGAGAAATCTACTATTACCGGAATGCTTTCGAAATTGACTGCATAGCGGGCGACCTGAAGGTTGAAGTAAAAGCTGGAAAGCCCCACAGAAAATACCCGAGAAACGTCATTATTCTAGGAAAGGAAGATTTGCCCGAGTTCTTACTAAAGCTGGAGAAAAAAGTTGAATAACCCACTTGTGGGAAGTGTCGAGTTCAATGCTGAACGTGAGTACAAGGATAATTGGATTAGCAGGGAGGAGGAATTCTGGAAGAAGAAGGATGAGAGATTATACGCAGAGCTGATGGAGTGGAAAAAGTATGCAGGTAAGAGACTGTTAGTGATATGTTTTACAGGGAATGCAGGATGGAATGCAGAAAAGAATCATCCTAACCTAATATATCCCATCAAAATAGCGAGAGTCAAGGGGTTACCTGAGAGGTTAGTGGGGATGAGAGTATGAGCAGGAAAATTATCAGATTTAGCAATAAGCTCTATTGCTAAGGGACTGACAGCTTATGTCGAATCAAAGAAGATAATGCGCGTCATGCCGTAGGAAGCCACGGCCCATTGCTACAGAGGTAATTACAAAAGTGGGAAAAATTATGAGATTATAAGGGTTTAGCCAGAGAAGTTTATGAAGAACTAGAGAGTAGACGTTCAGCAGGCTGTATCGTGTAATATCTGAATCATTTAAGGACATAAGAGGTTAGTGCGCTACGTTACTGCGTCTTTATCTTTGGGTCGAACAACAATTTCAACGAAGGGTATAGAATAATTTTCTTGCTCCCGGTCTTGAAAACGTCTTCTCTTCCTTGGTAGACAATGATGCCGTAGCTCAGTTTGTGTCTATCCATAAACCATGTCAGGTTTTTCAAATCGCTTGGTTCAATCCTCTCCTTCTCCTTGACCTCTATAGGAATTATTTCCTCATTCACCATCAGAAAGTCTATTTCCCTCTTGTTTTTTCTCCAGTACTTGTCGACATTTAAAGCTGAAGCTACCAAGCCTTCTAGGATCTGTCCTTCCGTCAGACTCGGATAGAAGCAAAATGATAAAGCCACATTGTATGGGTAAACCTTCACGAGTTTTCTTGATTCAGCTCTAATCGAAGGCCTATAGTTTCTAACGATCCTAATTATCTTACCGTACTCCAACAGTTTTACGTGGTTGACTAGGGTTAACTTATGAACCCCAAAATCCTTTGCAAGCGAGGTGGCGTTTAGAATCATTCCCACATCCTTCATGAACACCTCCACTAAGGTTGAAAGAAGGGAAACGTTAATATTTCTAAACAATCCAGGGATATCCGACTTCACTACTTTTTCAATAACCAGTGTTCTAATGTACTCATTCACCTTTCTAACATCGTTCCACTTCACTATTTCGGGAAAGGGCTTTCTGACATAATCCGTGGAGACCATCCTGAGCTTATCTTGACATAGTTCGAAGTCGTCCATCCTTTTTTCGAAATAAAGCTCAGCAAACTCTTGAAGGGTTAATGGCCGAACTTCATAGGAAAAATATCTGCCCGCTAGGTTTTTTCTAGCTTCTCTTTCAACAGTTATACTCGCAGAGCCGGAGGCACAGATTTTTATGCTTGGTAACGCATCGTATAGAAGCTTTACTTTAGAGCTCCAATTTTTTAGCTTGTGAACCTCATCTAAGAACAGGAAAACCTTTTCCTTCTTCCAATCAATTTTTGTTATCCTACCATACTCTTCCAGAACTTTAATGGGATCTTCTACCGCTTCATCGAAGGAAAAGTAGAGTATGTTTTTGGGGTTAACTCCGCTTTTCAACAGCTCTTCTATCAGTTGGTAAAATATGGTTGACTTGCCAACTCTCCTCAACCCGGTTAAAACGAGAATTTGCCTATACTGAAGGTACGTTTTTATTATTTCGTAAAATACTTTTCTCCTGTATTCTTTGGCTTTTTCTCCGGATATAGCGCCGCTTTCCCACCATTCGTTTAATATAAGTAAGAGGTTTTCCACATTAGTTCTTTTATAGAACCAATAATTAAACCTTTAGTTCTTCAATAGAACTAATAATTTAGAAAATCTCCAAGACCCCTTGGCTCTAAGCGGTTTCGCCGCCCTTTATAAACCCCTTGCAGGTTTGCTAATAAAGGTAATTTTTATTTTAATTCTACTACTGCGGAGCTGCCATAGCTTCGATCGCTTCAGCAGCATCCATAAGGCCTCTAATGTTTCCCTTGGGAAACCAGGCTTCAAAAGAATCTGCTTAAAAATCACAACCCGCCCCCTCAACCTACTTACAACATCGAACGTCATAGGATAAACCTGCCTAGCGATGAGTAAAGGTCTCAAATGTAGCGTCCTGCAGAGTTCAATAAAAATATTCACATCACTAGGTTTAGGGTACTCAACCCGGTTTTTAACCTGAACACCAACGTAATCCCCATCGGACAATATACTCTGAATAATCCTGATATCTCACTCCATCTAACTCAAATTTTCTTTCATAATTCTCGAAAAACGATATCAGCTTGAGCTTCTCCTCCGCGACATTTTTAACAGCCTCCCAACTACTATCTACTGGAAAATACCACCTGCGTTTCGACTCATAAGTGCCGAGTCTTCTTTGAGCAACCAGCTATCGAAGCTTATCACGAGTTTCGCAATGACGGTACTTATCTTCCAAGTTTAGCTGAACTTCGAAAATAAACAACCTTTTTCTGCTCGATGAGTAAAATAATATCGAATGTAAACTGATCCTTAACTGTGAACTATAACCGCTCTATTTTCCCTCTCGATATTCTATAATGGCCTCCAACAGTTCTCACAGCGCTTATTCTTCCAGAATATATCCGTCGTTTCACAGTTCTAAAACTAACACTAAGAACTCTGGCGGCTTCCCCAGTTGTATACTATTCTCCCTTATTTCCGGACTCCATGAAACTACTAGACTCAATGAAGAATTTGACCATAAAAAGTTTTGCATGTAGCTATGACTATTCTCCTTAGGGAGGACATGCAATACCATAGAGATCTAGAGGGGCTAATCAGAGTAGTGGAACGTGAACCAGAATAGTTTTTCAAACTTCTTGTAAGTATTAAGAATTTTCTCATATTCATGAGCGCGCGCTCGGCTTAACAGACAGCTTTGAAATATGCCTATCCATGCTGTAAAAAGATGAATTCCATATTTCATTCTATCGCTGTGGGAGAGTCTTAGAGGCTCAGGCTTTTTTTAGAAATCTATCTAAAGAGGTGGAGTTTTTACACTTGTTGAGCAAGCCTTCGTCTTCAGTTATCAGCTTCAGGTTCAGCTTCTCAGCTACATAAATATACGAAGCGTCGTAAAACGAGAGGTCTCTTTCAGCCGCAATTTCTTCCACTTCTTTAAGATTCTCTGCGTCGATTGAATATGTTGGCAGCTCCCTTATTATTTTCGACCACTGTTCTATGGCTCCCCTCCAGTTCTTCACATGCCCCAGCTTGTGTTCTTTCCAAACTATGTTTCCAAGCTCATACTTGGTTAGGTCGAGAACCGCCAGACTCGGCAACAGGGATGCTGCTTCCCCGCCGAGCTTTTTGAGCATCGGGTAGAGTGCCGAAGTGTCTAGGACAGCCTCTATCTTTCTCTGCGGCATTCCTTCACAACCCTTACCCAATCGTCTTCCGGGATCTCTCCAATCTCTTGTAGCAGCGTGTTGATCGCTTCCTCCAGCCTTTTCTTCCTCGCCTGTTCTACTGCCTCTATCAACGCTTTTTCAACGATGCTTTTCACGTCTAGTCTCAACTTTTCAGTTTCTTTTTTAAGCTCCTTGCTTATTCTGATTGATAGGACTTCTGTAGACATTATCGTTATGTATACAAGTAAATCTGTATACTTAAGTTTTTCGACAGCGAAACTGCGATTTCTGGCAGATATAGAATCTAAAGATTAGACTTGCCTAAAGTAAATCTGAATGATAAACTTGGCGGGGTCGCGCGCTACTTGACTCCACCCTGTTGCTCAAGTGATTGTATACTTCCTCAGCCTTAATCGAACCTCAGTAAAGAGAATTGAAAGAAACTATGGTTAGCCGTGCCAAGTAGGGCTTAAACACGTGAATCGTGAAAAGATCCTTAGCGATTCTCATTGACGGGATTTGCATGGCGGCTATGGCTCAGCCTCATACTGCCCCTTCCAGAAACTTGTTCAGTCATAAATAGCCGGGAAACAGGGCATCGTGAAAGGCAAGGCACGTAAGTTCGAAGGATTTTTCCATAGCCCGGAATGCCCCTCTCTGCGTAGTATTCTATTCATTTTTTAGCATTACAATATTGTAGTAATATTTAATAGTAAGAAATTGGTAGTATATTTTGGTAGTATTGAGTAAGGTAACTGTTTCAGCAAAGATCGATGCCGAGCTGAGGAGAAAGCTTGCCGAGCTTGGCATAAAGCCTTCAGAGGTGATTAAAAAGGCCCTTGAAAAAGAGGTGGAGGAGAGAATGAGGCAGCGTCTCAAGGAGAAGGTTGAGAATGCAAGTGAAATCATCAGAAAGGTTGGTAGGGAAGGCTGGGTTAAAGCAGTAAGGGAGAGCAGGGATGAAAGATGAGCCTCTTCGACTCCTCGGCAATAATAAACCTGTGCGGAGAAAGGAAGCTGGATAAACTGCTAGATGGGTGGACTCTGAAATTAGCGTTCTATGAATTAGGGAACGCCGTCTGGAAACAAGTTCACTTATACAAAAACATAAAGCCTGAGGAAGCTGCAGTCTTGCTGGGTTCTCTGATCGAAGTTTTCGACACGTTGAAGAAATCTAAGGAGGGAAACGCATTGGAGATATTAAGCAAAGCCTTGAAAGAGGACATAAACTATTACGATGCTTCGTATATTCAAGCCGCAATCGACAACGATCTGACATTGGTCACAGATGACCTGCAACTCTATAACGTGGGCAAAAAATACGTAAAAACGATGAAAAGCGACGAGGTTTAAAATACAGAAGTTCCAGCTCCCGAAAGGAAGGGCTAGCTCCAGAGAAAAGAGATTTTTAACTCATTCATCATAACTCATTCCATCTATGAAGCCCATAACTCGATTGTTTGACGCAGGATACTCGTAAACCCTTATGGTTCTAATTCCCTCTGAATAGCCTGCGGGGGCAATGCTCCTCCTGCTCACCCAGTCAGTCCTCTCCATCCAAGGTATGAAGCTAATTGGTAGAGATAAGGAAGCCTTTCCTTAGGAATCTAACAACATTGCTAGCACGTGCATAGCGTGCTAGGGAAGCTTAAGGTGATTAAGTGCACGCTAAATTTTTTATTTTAGTGAGTCTTGAATTAAGAAGGTTGGTATGAGGCTTTGGTCTTTACACCCTTCATATCTTGATGGAAAGGGTTTGGCTGCTCTTTGGCGAGAAGGTTTGCTTGCTAAAAAGGTTCTTGAAAACGAAACTAAAGGTTATAGAAATCATCCGCAACTAATAAGATTTAAGCTCTATGAAAACCCCGTTTTAGCGATAAATTCTTATCTGTTTTTTGTTTATCTGGAAGGGAAGAGAAGGGGATTCAAGTTTAATAAAAAGAAGATAAGTGTTGAAGTTGTTCTTGAAAAAATAATTCCTGTTACAAAAGGTCAAGTTGAATACGAGTTTCTCCATCTCTGCAAGAAATTACGAAGAGACGAATTGAAATTAAAAAGTTTGATGAATGAAAAAGTGAAGAAGGTTAATCCAATCTTTTTCGTGGTGGAAGGAACCGTAGAAGAATGGGAAAAACCTAAGTATAATGCCTAGCGTTACCCTCGTCCTCTTCCGAAATAAAACTTTTCCACACCCGCTGCTTTAAAAGCGGTCCGCCTGCTGAACAGAGGCATAGAATTGCTTCTTATATGATGCTTTACCCGAAATTTGTGTATTTAGAGTTATCATTTTCGATAACCATAAAAATACATTTTGTGCTAAAAGGCACGGAAAACATCATCCAGATGAGGTTAAGGCCGACCCTGAAGAAGGCTATATTCCCGTGCTGTATAAAGTATGAATTCTATTCTCTTTAATCATTTATCCATGTACGCTTGACTTCTTTTATCGCGTCGAAATGAGGGTCGTCGGAAAGCACTTTTGCATTTTTCCTGATTGCGATCGAGGCTATGATGCAGTCACCCATGGGTATATCCCTATATTGGCACTTAAGCAGTCCCGCCTCCTTAGCAACATCATGCGTTAGCTCCTCGATCTGGAGCCCGCTTCTCAAAATGGACAGGTGACGGAGAGCTGCTTCCTCTTTCCCCCTTTTCTCACAGGTAATTCTGGCAACTTCTCCCAGGACTAATGTAGGTATTATTCCTTCAGCTTTTCGGACAAGCTCTTTCAGTTTCTTGGAAGTCTTTGCTTTAACATCCGGGTTCTCGGAGTAGAAATGCTCGATTAAAAATCTAGTGTCCACTACCTCCTTCAACCTAATATTCCTCTCTAAGCTTCTCTATTTCCTTCTTAATCTCCTCGGCTTTTCCGAATTCAGCGTCTACCCCAGCTAATTCTTCAAGCCTAGGAATCACCTTAATGGTCAACCCTTTTCCACTATCCTCGATCAGGAGTTCATCCCCCTCTTTAATTCCATATTTCTCCCTAAATTCTGCTGGAAGCGTTGTCTGCCCTCTTCTCGTCACCTTTACTATTGAACCCATCCTAATACGGGTAATAAAATTAAATCCTACATATAAGCCTTTATCCTATTACAGGATAAAAATAGGATTTTCCTCTTTTTATACGTGGCGCACTTGACCATTTCATCTGGCGAAATACATACGATGAGGACCTGAGGGATTGAGAAAACAGGCTAACATTTCTTTTTACCATAGTTTAAAGATAAAAATGGCCGGGGCTGTATAGCGTCGCGAAAGAGTTTATAAATTATAATTCATAATTTTGAGTACCATACCTGTGAGCAAGGAGACGAAGAAAAGATTGGAGAGCATTAAGGGGGAGAAAGCATGGGACGAGTTTCTGAACGAACTCGCGAACATAGCTCTAACTGAAAACAGGCTCAAAAATAGGAAAAGAATGCAGAAACTTCTGGAAATGGGGTATGATGAGGTCAGGGTTAAAAAATGGGCGAGAGAATACTAGTGGATACAGACTGTCTAATCGATTACTATAAGGGAGGACTGGAGTTAAACCCGGAGGATTCACACCATGTGTCGGAAATAACTGTCTACGAGTTCATCAGGGGGACGAGGAATATGAAGGAGGCTAAGAAAATACTGGAGAGATCCTTCAGCATTGTTTGGCTCGACAACGAGATTCTGGAGAAAGCCTCAGAAATATGGAGGAGCCTCAGGCTCAGGCAGGCTTGTTGAAGACAGGGGCCTAATAATAGGGGGTACAGCAGGGTGAAGAGGCTCAAGCTTTTAACGAGGAACATTAAGCATTACGAGGGGTTGAAAACATACGGGTTAGTTTTTTATTGAAAAATCTTTTTCGCTGTTTTTATACATAAATTATTTTTTTAGTAGCAGTATACGGGTGTCTAACCGTTTTAATCTTCCGTGGTGAAAAATGTAGCTGTGCAATATTTAGCCCGTTTTTCAACTTGGCTTAAATCTGGGATGTTTCAGCCGTTAAGCAGAGAATTAAAGTTTAAAAGAGGTTTTGGTGAAGAACAATGCGATGAGAAATATCCTGTGGAGGAAAATCAGGTAAGAAACCTAAGCCAGATGATCCCTGCAACTGTGGAAGCGGTAAGAAATACAAGGATTGCTGCGGCAAGAAGTAGCATAGCAACAACTTTTATCCTTTTTTCTCTTTGATTCATGTCTGAGTATTGGGCCCTAACGCAGTGTTTACCAAGCTCTATTGCATCAATTAAACAGGGATGAGAAGATTATGTTTGAGAAAACTGTCTAAATACTTGAGAACCGGTTTACGCTGCTGTGAGAAGCATGAAACACTTATAAAAAACATCTCCTTAAAACGGGAGGCAACTTATGAGAATCGTAAAAGTAAGGGTTGTTCCGAACGCTGGAAAGGATTGCGTTGCAGAGGAGGGCGGCGAGCTTAAGGTGTATGTGAGGGCTCCGCCGGTTGAGGGTAAGGCGAATAAGGCGGTGGTTGAAATATTGGCAGACTATTTCAAAGTGAAGAGAAGCGCAGTCAGAATGATTAAGGGTGAAGCATCAAGAGAGAAAGTCTTTGAAATCGACGTGGGGAAGGATTGCTGACCTTGCTACAGTTTAGCGTAGAGGTGCTTGCAACCCTCTTCTCAGCGCACGCCAACGCAACCCTACTGATCTATCTTTGACTTGGCCAAGGGCTTTCTCAAGCATTATCCTCTGCTCAACGCTTGCAACAAGCTTACGTGTGAACATTGCAGTCTCAGGATTATTAGAAACGTATCTTCTCCTCTAGTGGGATGAATCTTAAAACAGCGGGGAGTTAAGTAGTCACATGAGAAAAATTGTTCAGTGAGGGTTTACAGGGGGGAGAAGTACTATGTTGCTGAATGCGTTGACCTGCCTGTTGTCAGCCAGGGGGGAACGCTGGATGAAGCTGTGGAAAACATAAGGGAGGCGATAAGCCTCCGTCTTGAAGAGGAGGATTTAAGCGAACGGGATATGTTTCCATGCTTCCCCATACTCGTTAAACTACCCGAATGGTTACGCTTGTAGCCGGTATTCCGTCGGCTGCAGCGGTGAGAACTATTTCACCGGCTTCACCGTTTGAGCGGACAACCACCATTGCACGCCCCTCATGAACCCTACGCTGGTTTCCGACGTACATCTCTTCAGACACCGGGTTCCCGCTGCCTACTGCCACTATGGAGCCAGCACCGCAGGCGGTAAAGTAAACGTTGTTGGAAGCGTTGTGGCAAACGTTGCCTGCAGCATCCACCAGCTCCACAGTTACGTAGGAAAGGTCGCCGAACTCTGCTTTCAACACGTTGCGGTCAGGTTTAAGGCGAATCCCTGCAGGCTTCCCAGCCGTCTTCAACACTGCGCGGGAGGATTCAACACCTTTCTCATACCCTACTGCCACCAGTTCACCCGGCTCGTAAACAACCTGGAAAGAGGCGATGAATCTATTAGCCTTCCCAGCTGGCTTGCGGCCTAGGGACCTGCCGTTTACAAGCAGCTCAACCTCACTGTTGGAGCTGTATACGTCTACTACCGTCGGCTTGCCCTCGTAACCCGGCCAGGTCCATGAGGAAACAACATCAGGCCAACCCCACGGCGTGATACGGGGCTTTTTACCATAGTTCTCAGGCCTGTGAACCGCAATATACGGTGCTCTGGATATGCCCCAGACGCAGTCACGGTAGTAGGACTGTGGTCTTTTGAAGCCACAGATGTCGATGTCGCCGCAGAATGCTTGGTGCCAAGGATAATGGCCGTGGAACGGAAAATCCTTCTCCTCCTCATAGCTGGCTCGCCCAATACCTGCTTCACCAAGGTAGTCAATGGCTGTCCAAACGAAGTCGCCGATAACGTACGGCAGTTTTTCAACTGCTTCCCAGCAGTCGTAGACTGCTTGAGGAAAGCTCTCTGTGCCGCATATTACTCGGCCGGGAAAGTTTTTACCATCCTTATCGTAACGCTGAACCATGTAATTGTAGCCCACGATGTCCAGGGGCTCAGCAAACTTAGAAGAATGCTCTATCCAGAGTTCATCAGAGATTCTCCGGTTGCCATCGGGATCGATGGTGGTCAGAGAGTAAAGCGGGAATTCGGCAAGAGCACTTGTAATAGCCCTCGTGTTATCTAGGCTGCGAATGAAGTCTGCTAATCTGCGTGCGTAAGCATAGCCCTCGGAGAAGCCTGTTATCTCAAGGATCTCGTTTCCAATCGACCACATGATGATGCACGGATGGTTACGGTCGCGAAGTATCATGGAAGCTAAATCCCTCTGCCACCACTCTTCGAAGTAAACACTGTAATCATTAGGGTTCTTCGCCTCACGCCAGCAGTCGAAGATCTCGTCTATCACCAGCATACCCAGCCTGTCGCAAGCATCTAGAAAAGCGGGTGAAGGCGGGTTATGGGCGCAGCGCACAGCGTTGTAGCCGTTGGCTTTAAGCAGCTCAACCTTGCGTTCCTCAGCCCGGTCGTATGCAGCAGCTCCAAGTAGCCCGCAATCATGGTGCACGCAGCCACCTCTGAGCTTAATGGGGACGCTGTTCAATCGAAAGCCATTACGCGCATCGAAGGATATGGAGCGTATCCCTATTTTAGTATCTGTTTTGTCAACAACCATGCCGTCACGCAGAATCTCGCTTCTAAGAGTGTAAAGATATGGGTTCTCCACAGACCAAAGATTGGGGGAAACTACTTCAAGGGTTTGAACACTCTCAGCCGAACCCTTGGCAGGAATATTCAACTCGGCTTCCACCTTGCCGGCTTCTGAGCCGGAGGCTGCCAGCAGTGTTGAACGAACCTTTACGTTAACATTCTCAGAGCCAGTGTTCTCGACGAGGGTTCTGACTGAAACAATGGAGGATTCGGGTGAGACCTTCGGAGTCGTAACGTAGACACCCCAAGGAGGTATATGGATGCTATCACCAACCAGTAGCCATACGTGCCGGTAGATGCCTGAACCACTGTACCAGCGTGTGTTTGGCTGAGCACTGTTGTTCACGAAGACACGGATCCTGTTCTCACGGCCATGGAGCAGATACGAAGTTAGGTCGCAGTGAAAGCTTGTGTAACCATAGGGGTGTTTAGCTACGATGTTGTTGTTGAAATACACGACAGCATTCATGTAAACCCCTTCGAATTCAAGTATGACTTTCTTCCCCCTCCACTCCTCAGGGATGAAGATGCTCTTTTCATAGGTCGCCATGCCTCCGGGGAAATAGCCGTTAGCAGGGCCTGAGGGTGCATTGGGATCACGTTTTTGAATGATGCTGAAATCATGAGGTAAATCCACAACGATGCTTTCCGCCGGCTTCGCGGAAAGGCTTGAGGTGAAGCCGAAGCTGAAAAACCATTGTCTGTCAAAATTATGTCTCTTCATCACCATCTCCCTGTACTCTGAAAACATTTTAATTAATAAAGTTTCAGTGATTCCTGTTGAATAATGAGGGCTTATTGAAGACTATTCAAACACTCTGGGCTATATCATGGTGCTCGGTACGCCGTTAGGCATGTAGGCAGTTCTGGGTTTGAGTCCTCTTCTCCGCATTAATTCAGCAACATGAGGATAAAGTATCACATACTCCTCATCTATCTCCAGGGGTAGGCGCGGGTGGATTCCTGCTAAACGTGTTTTAAGGTTCTCATAATTTTCGCCTGTGCTGAAGCTCAGCATAACCGCTGCGTAAACCTGTTCACCCGGCTCAAGCCCAGCGTCAACAAGGTTCCTCAGAGCGTTCAATTGTTGATTGTAGAAGCCTGGGTCTGCGAGGGTTAATGCGTGAAACTCCTCCTCGCAAGTCCCTTTAAGAGAGACCCTGACGATCAGGCACCGGTACTGGGCAAGCTCCTCCGCGTAAGAAGCATCTGATCCTATGAGGAGCCCGTTGGTCTCGAGAACAAACTTGAAACGCGTTTTCTCGAACAATTCTAACAGTCTGAGAACGTGTTTCCTAGATAGAGACGGTTCTCCTCCACTCAGCCTGGTAAGCCTGTATCCCCGCGCGTCAGCAATATTCACAAGCCTTTTGAAAGCCTCCTCAGGCCTGCAGAAGAAGCCCTTAACCATGACGTGGCTGGCCTCCCTCCAGCTCCAGCAGAAGCCGCACCTCAGGTTGCAGCCGACGACGTCTCCGGCAGCTATGCCACCGTACCAGCGGCCGCCTCTAAAACGGTAATAGCGGCGCTCCTCAACCCCGTTAGACTCTCGTGCAACGCTTCTACTCACTTCCTCACCCAGCTCAAACGGGTCGTAGCCGGTTTCAACCCTCAACCCCAGCCGTCTCCCAGAGCAGATTAACCTGCACTCTTTACTTAAGCATAGAGCACTTTGGAGACCGCTGTTGTCTGAAGCCGGTGAGCCGTGACAAAAAGGTGAAACTAAGGTTTATTTAGAAGTAGGCTGGTTTAGGCGGTTGGCAGCTGTCTCCAGCGTGGCTGCTATTGTATGCGGTTTTCTGCTTGCTGTTGAGGCTCCCTCCCTGCTGTTTGAATCTGCTTACGTTACGAATAGTGTCCAAGGCTATTCTCTAACATATGTTACTCATTCCCCTATCTTGCTGGTGTTCATAATGGTTCTCGGCGGATTGACTTTCCTAATCGACCTAGCGTTCGAGTCTTCTTTTATGGGCAGTGTTTTTCTCGGTTAACCGCCCGCCGTCAAGTTACGTTTATAAGTAGTAGCCAGCTTGTTTTCTCGTGAAGGCAAGTTTGCTTAAGGGTTCGGAAACCCTTCTAAACGTAATCCTGCTGGTAGTTCCTGTTTACACCGTTCTCCTAACTCCTCAGACTGAATACGTTTACTATGGTGTTGTTCCAGAGAGAACCTACCAGTATATTCCAATCGAAGAAACAGACTTGTCGAGAGGCTGGAGGCTAATCCCCTCCTCAATAGCTGATCGCGGCTACATCTCCATACTTGCTTTACAGGACGGTACTCAGGTTAGGGTCTACACTCTTCCTGGAAAAGAACTGGTTTATGAAACCACGCTCAACTCTATGCAGAAGCATTATGTTGCTCTGCGAAATGGTACAATGTTCAAAATCGTTTCGAACAAGCTTGTTTCAGTCCTCCTGATATCTCCCCCACCTAAAGGAGGGGTCCCCGGCGTTAACGCTACTGAGGGACCTATTGCAACAGGCTTCTACACTTCTGTCGAAGGCTCATACGTGGGCAGGGAGTTCGTGATGGAGGCTTCTCAAGGACTCTTGGGATTCGCTGTTCATATTTTCGCTTTGGAGAAGGCTGAGGTTACTTTAACCGATGAGGATGGGGAAACGCAATCCTACGTGCTTGACGCCAACTCGTATCAGAGACTAAGGCTTAAACCGTTGACGACCTACAGGGTCACCTCTACTGGCAACATCATGATTCAGTCCGGGGCAACGGATGAAACTGGATACATTATGCGGAGAAGCTTCTTCATACCTTGCGCTGAAGGAGGCTTCGTAGGCAACAGGTTCTATTCTAAGGCTATTGGCACGTACGACGTTATGGAGGAAAACCTCTTCGTCATATCTGCACTGGAAGATACTAAAGTAACCGTCTGGGACTTGGGGAACAGGAAGATTCTTTTAGAGTTCAACGTTAAAGCAGGGGAGCCTGTCAGCTTTAAGCCTAAGGCGTATGCGATAGCTGTTGATAGTGATAAGCCTATAACACTCCAGTTTCTCCACAGTGGAAGCATTAAAAGCTCCAGCGGCACAGCCTATGGCATAGGTTTCTCCTACATGGGTGTCAGACCTAACGAGGTAACGCCCTTCGTCCTGCCGACGAACTCAACAATCTACGCCTACATTTTCACGGATAAGGAGGCGAACGTGATGGTGGACGATGTCCCGATGACGGTTAAGCCTGACGAGCCCTTTGTAATATCGACCCCGGGTCTACACACTATTTATTCAAACAGGAACCTCATTCTACTTCTTCTACACTACCCGCTAACGCCTGAAGGGCAGGGTATAAACGGTTTCGGCGTCCCAGTGCCATGCGTGGAAACAGTCAACGTTAACCCAGGCATAATCCTGAGCCCAATCTCCGGAGAAGGGTTCACCCTCCCAACAAACTACATAATAATGCTCGCAGTAATCGTAACCATAATGGCAGTAGCAATCCTCATGATGTTGAGGAGAAGGAAACGAGACTGATGAAAGTTGATGAGCGAGCTTCCAAGGTTTTAACGGGAGGCTTCTGCATGCCTCTCCAGCTCCCGTCTCCTTGAGACCGCGAAGCTGGCATCCTCATTGTTGGCTGCGCTGATTATTTCTTCAGCAAGGCTCTCCGCCATGGTCTTCCTGTTTTTGAAGCTCTTCCTCTTAGCGCCGTCCACAATGTTCCTGATGGCTAGGTCTACTCTTCTCCCTGGGGAGATGTCAACCGACTGGAAGTAGACTATTCCACCGTAGCTGACTCTGGTAGTGTCCTCCTTGGGGGCGGCGTTAACCAGAGCATCTACAAGAACCTCAAGAGGGTTTCTGCCTGTTTGAGCACTGATTATTTCCAGCGTGTCTTTAACAGTGTTTATGGCTTTAGCCTTCTTCCCCCCTGCCCTGCCTGTTTGAGAAACCCTGTTAGCCAAGCGTTCAACAATGTTCACAGAATACTTCCTGAGCTTCTTCCTCTCATGCCTTCCCCCGGAGTGCGGTATCTTCACAGGCTTCAGGCTGACTACTTGTGCGAGCCCCGGGTCCTTAACCTCTACTTGCTCGAAGCTCCACTTGTCGAACAGCCTGCACTCTATGCTTGTCTTAGCCAAATTACGGTGTCTAAAGACGGCTTAGACTACTTTATTTAAAGTTTTTTACCTGGTTGGCTTCTGCTTCTTACCCTTCAACAGGGCGTCTAGAGACACCCCGTTAACACTGATAACCTTATACCTTACACCAGGAATATCCCCCATGGATCTCCCCAGGGTTCCCCCTATTCCAGCTATAATAACCTCATCCCTCTCGTTTATGAAGTTTAGGGCACCGTCCTTAGGCACGAAAGCCGTCACCTCCTTCCCGTTCTTTATCAGCTGAACCCTGACGCACTTCCTTACAGCGCTGTTAGGCTGCTTGCTGGCTATCCCAACCTTCTCAAGAACCACTCCCCTAGCCATCGGGGCTCCTTCAAGAGGATCGTAAATCTCCTTTAGCCTTAGAACCCTCCTAGTGTAATACTTGTAGCTCCACTTTACTTTTTTCCGAACCTTCCTCAGCTTCCTAGCTGCGAATTCTCCCTTGCCCAAATCCTGTTGACGCTTAGAGAAGGGTCTTATTAAGTTTCCCTGTGTCTACCTTATTTTAACGTCGCTCAACCCGAAGTGTCTCTTAGCGATTTCCCTTATACCCTGTATCCGGAACCCGTTTTTACCTATTGCCTTCCCCTTATCCATGTCGCTTACCGTTATGTACGCTACCTTCCCGCCTTTAACACCGTTCCCAACCTGTATCTCAAGCACCTCAACGGGGTGAAAAGCCCTCTTCAGAAACGTCTCTAAGTCATCGTAGAACTCAACCACGTAAACATCCTTTCCTATCTTCCTATTGAAGTGTTGGAGCAGAATTCTACAGTTGCGCCTAATCTTTTCAAAGTCTGCAGGATTAAGCAGGAAGAATATTGTCTTATCATCATTCGTCATAACGCAGTCTATTACTCTGGTTCCAGTAGTGTTTTCAAAGAAGCCTATGTAGCTCAGCTCCTTGTTTGACCAGCTTACTTTAGATTCGCTCTTGATAGACATGCTACTTTAGTTCCTCCAGTATTCTGGATTCTCCCTGTTTCACTATTCCTATGACCGCTGCTGGGTGTTTTAAGCTTAACGCTTTACCTAGGGCTACGCGGGAACCATCATAGACGAGTGTCGGAGTCTTCGAAAGCTCTGCTGCACTCCTAATCTTCTTCAAATATGGTTGCGGAAGATTTGAAACATGTATCACTCCCTCAAGCTTACCGTTAAGGAGAAGCCTGTAGACCTCGTTGAAGCCTGCTACGAAGGAGCCTGTTTTAGCAAGCAGTTCAAGCTTACTGCTCAGCGACGTTTTTTCTTCCGCCATCATCATTCTCCTCCGTGTTCTTTGAGAAGCCCTCTATATCAACATATACCTTCACCATGCCTGTTCCGGCGAAAACCTCTGAGCCAGCTAATACTCTTTCAGTCATTCCGAGCAGCTTGTCTTCAGCTCCTGAAACAGATCCCTCTACGAGAACCTGCACGGCTCTTTCGAAAGCAGCCTTCGCGAGAACACTCTGCTTGCTTCCGCTTATTCCATGTCTACCTATCTGCTTTATGGCTCCCTCCTGAGTCATTGCGCTTGCCACTAGAGCTAGGTGTCTCCAATCAACATCCAGCCCCTGCTCGTTAAGCGTCTTCCACATCTCGTTTATTAAAGCACTCCTAGCAGCCTCGATGCCCAGCGTGTTCGCAACCTCGTGAATATCGTTGCTCACAGTCTTAGTGTGGTCTACCTCAGGAATGTTGAACACCTCCGCAAGGTTGCTTCCCTCGGTGATTATGTAGTACTCCTTCCCCTCCTCCCTCAAGAGAACTCCCTTAACCTTTGTCACCCCGCTCACAGGCGTCTTCCTTATCTTTGACTCAAACTTCTGCGCATCTGTCTTAATAGGCATCTCGATGCTTCCATCATTCTTAACGTTAAACTTCAGGTTCAGCGCCCTAAGGACCTTCTCAATATCCTCCTCTGAGAGACCTCTTTCACTCAACCATTCTTTAACCGGGTGTATAACAAGATAATCGTATGCGGTTGTAGATTTTAAACTTATTTTCGCAACATCCTCGATGGTCGTGTACACGAGTTTCCTAGCGACTCTGAGAGCCTTACTGTAATCCTTGCTGTACGGGCTTTTAAGGTAAACAGTCATCATCGGGGTCTTAGGCGTCTTTCTAGCGTCGAGAAGTTCTATAAGCCTCGGCAGGCCAAGGGTAACATTAGCTTCTCTCACACCAGCGTAGTGGAAGGTTCTTAGAGTCATCTGGGTTCCGGGCTCACCTATGGATTGTGCTGCAACAACCCCCACGCTTTCACCAGCCTCCACGAGTGCACGCTCATACTCTTCAAGAATCCTTTCTATCACGTTTTTAACAGCCGGCTTGGAGAGGCTTTTAGAAACTATCGCTTGGAAAACCTCCTTCTTAACGTTGAGGGGAAGATGCTTCCCGTATTCCTCAATCATCTTCTTAACGGTTTCCCTGCTTGCCGGCTTACCCTTCTTCACTATGGAGAGCGAGTACTCTTCCACTATTCTCTTAGCGTCAACCGCCTTACCGTGGTCGCTCTTGGAAGGGTCAACACCGTCTTCACCGTAGATTATGTCAATAATGTTCCCATATGAATCTCTGACAGTGCCATCATACTCCACCCTCAGGGACTCCAGTGCGTGGATAAGCCTGCGCTGCAGGTATCCGCTCTGCTGGGTTCTGACCGCAGTGTCAACTAGGGATTCGCGCCCGCTCATAGAGTGGTAGAAAAGCTCTATGGGGGAGAGTCCCTCATAGTAATTCGTTTTCAAGAAGCCTCTTGCAATAGGGCCTAGGTCTCCCCTTTGGAAATGGGGTAGCGGTCTGCCAGTATACCCTTTGAAGATCCTCTTTCCTCTTAAAGCCTGTTGACCTAAGCATCCTGATATCTGGCCCACGTTCAGATCCGAGCCTCTTGCACCTGTCTTCGTCATTATGACCATGTTATTATCCAATCCGAGAGTTGAGGAAACTAGGTTGCCAACCCTGCTCCTAACGTTTGAGAGAGCATCCATAATGTATGCTTCCAGACTCTCCTCGTCACTCATCCCGGGAATCCTCTTTATCCTGCCTCTCCTCCACTCCTCCAGCAGGCTGTTAACCTCGACATCAGCCTGGTCCGCCTCCCTTCTAACGCGTTCCTGAACTTCATTGGGAAGGCTTACATCCCTGTAGGTGAAGCTGAATCCTCTCAGAAGCACGAACTCCCTAACCATCTTCTCGAAGGCTGATATGAACCTGTGACCCTCCTCCACCCCATACTTCTTAATTATCCTGTGGAAAATCGTATCTGATTTCTCCGCGCCTATGGAAGCCTTGTCTATTACCCCAGACACTATTTTACCGTTCTTTATTACTATCTCCGCCTCCTCCGGATCATATTCTCCGCCGACACTCGTCTTGTTAACATAGTTGAAATCCTCCTTCAGAAGAAGGCTGACCGCCTTCCTTCCTGACCATAATGGTACGGGTGTTTTAACATCAGGCTCAGGGAGCTCACCCTCATATCCCGCAGCGTAAACTATTCTGGCAAACTCCTCCTTAGTGAGATACGTGTCCTTCTTGGTGAGCAAGTAGGCACCGGTTATAAAGTCTCTTATCGCACCCATTATGGGTGCGCCGTACCTAGGGGTCAGATAATGGTTCTTTACTCCGAGTAGCAGGCTTGTCTCAACGAATGCTTCAATACTCTGGGGCACGTGAAGATTCATCTCGTCACCGTCGAAGTCAGCGTTGTAGGGTGGGCAGACGCTCGGGTGAAGCCTGAAAGTTCTCCCTGGGAGAACCCTAACCCTGTGTCCAAGCATCGATAGACGGTGGAGTGAAGGCTGCCTGTTGAAAATAACGAAATCACTGTCGAACAGGTGTCTTTCAACGATGAAACCTATGTCAAGCCCTTCTGCGAGAGCATCCCTGTTCTCCACGAACTGCAGCTTATGCCTGGCACCAGTGGGCCTAACTATGTATTCTGAACCAGGATGGATGAAAGGCCCGTTTCTAACAAGCTGCATCAGCCACTCCCTGTTCCAGTAGGTTACTTTCTCGGGAACCGTTAGAATCCTAGCGACCTCCAGCGGGACACCAACTTCGTCAATATTCAGGTAGGGGTCTGGAGAGATCACTGTCCTAGCTGAGAAATCCACCCTCTTGCCCGACAGGTTTTTCCTGAAACGCCCCTCCTTCCCCTTCAGCCTCTGTGCAAGGGTCTTCAAAGTTTTACGGGTCCTGTGCTGTGCCGGAAGTACACCCACAGCCTCGTTGTCAAAGTAGGTCGTAACATGGTACTGGAGAAGGTCCTCGTGATCCTGTATTATGAGTGGTGATGCCCCGGACTCTATGTACTCACGTATTCTCCGCGCTGTTCTTATTATGTCAACAAGCTTATGCGTTAAATCGTCCTCGGATCTTTCCCCGGTTTCAAGTATTATAGAGGGCCTAACCTGTATTGGCGGCACAGGCAGAACCTCTATCACGTACCAGGCTGGGTGAGCAACCTCAGGGTCTATGTTTAGAAGTCTAAGGTCGTCCTCAGGGATCCTGTTTAAACGCTCTCTTATAATCCTGGAGTTCAGAAGCTTTAGAACCCCGTCGGGGTCCCTCTCGTAAAACCTTGTGGGCCGTTCAAGCTTAACCTGGTACCTCTCTGCACCGCAGTGGGGACACCTGTTAGCCCTCCTAACCTCATCCTTTATCTGGTCGTAAATCTGGTCTGGGACGAGACCGTAAAGCTCCTCATACTCCTTTATCTTCTCCCTGTAGTGGCTTATCCTGTCGTTTGGAAGAAGGATTCTGCCGCACTGCCTGCAGCTGGACTGGAGAACGCGTTCAATCTCTCTTGCGAAGGAAACATGTATGACTGGGACAGGCAGCTCTATGTGGCCGAAGTGCCCCGGACACTTGTCCGGAAGGTTTCCACACGTCTTGCATCTCTGCCTAGGCTCTATGGTTCCTAGGCGAGTATCCATTATGCCCCCGGGGACGGAGAGCCCATCCTGATCGTAAGTTTCATCCGTCGTGACCTCCATTACGGATAGTCTCCTGACCTCGGCTGGCGAAAGAACTCCGAACTTTATCGAATCTATCTGCTTAACCTCAACTTCCTGACTCATCTCTAAATCCTCTCCTTAACTCTAAGCCTTGGAAAGATCCCTAGACTCATTAATTCCTGGAGGAGAAGCTTAAACGCGTAAGATATTTCAACACCGCTGATATCCTTACCCTTCTCGCAAAGCGGGCAAATATACTTCTTCTGCCTAGCATCATAATATGCGAAGGTGCCGCATTTCTCGCAAACGTAGACTATAGCCCTGTCAGACTCTTCAAGCAGCCTGTCTTGAAGAAGCCTAGCTGCACCGTGCCCAACGAGACAGTCTCTCTCCATCTCGCCGAACCTTAAGCCTCCTCCCCTCGACCTTCCTTCAGTGGGCTGGTGAGTCAGCATCTGCACTTGACCCCTTGCTCTAGCATGCATCTTATCCTTAACCATGTGGTGGAGCCTCTGATAGTAGACTATCCCCATGAAAACCTTCGCTCTAAACCGTTTCCCGGTGACGCCGTCTATGAAGTCAAACTCCCCGTATGGGGAGAAGCCTTGTGCCTCAAGAATCTTCTGAACCTCCTGCTCAGGAGTATGGATGAAGGTTGTCCCATCTATCTGCCTCCCCTCTAATGCTGCTGCAGTGCCGAAAAGCGATTCAAGGAAGTGGCTTATCGTCATTCTGGACGGGATTGCATGCGGGTTTATCAGAGCATCGGGAACCAGCCCGTCTTCAGTGAAAGGCATATCGGTCTGCGGGACAAGCATTCCCACAACCCCTTTCTGCCCTGATCTTGAAGCAAACTTGTCACCTATCTCCGCAATCCTATGGTCCCTGATCCTGACTTTTATCAGCTTATTGTTCTCAAGATCCTCAGTCACTACAACACTTTCAACGAAACCGGTTTCAGAGGGCTTAAGCGCTACAGACGAGTCTCTGCGGGCCGGCGCCTGGAAGACCAGCTCCTTATACTCTTCGAAGAACCTTGGAGGACTTGATCTTCCAACTATAACGTCCCCACCCTTAACCTCAGCCTCAACAGAAACTATTCCATCCTCCTCAATCTTGGCGTAAGCCTCATCACCCCTATACCCTCTAACCTGTGAATCCGGCTTCTCTATCCTGTCAACCTCACCCATCGGGTACCTCTTGGCCTCAACCTCGTAAGACCTGTATGTCGTGGATCTTGCGAGCCCCCGTTGCACTGAGGCAGCATTCAAAACAATAGCGTCCTCCATGTTGTAGGGGTGCGACATCACAGCCACTAGGAAGTTCTGGCCTATGGGTCTCTTATCCAATCCTATAATCGGATCTACTTTCGAAGCTACCAGCGGAAGCTGCGCGTATGTGGTAACGTGGAAAGTCGTGTAGAAAGAGTTGCTGACGTTTGTGAAGGGTAGTCCAAGCGCCTGCTTAGCCATAGCCGCCTCATAAGTATTCCTGGGAGAATGATTATGCTCTGCGAACGGAACTGAGGCTGAGACAACGCCGAACATCAGTAGAGGAGATATTTCAAGATGCGTAGTCTCACTCGTAACTTCTCTTAAAGATGTTGCTATAATGGTGTTCTCCTCCTCCTCAGCATCCAGGAACTCTATAACTCCGTTGTTAATCAAATCTTCAAAAGTTATCTTACCCATGGATAGCTTGGCAACATGGTCCTTGGTAAGCTTCACCATGCCTTCCTCAACAACTATCAAGGGTCTTCTAACCCTGCCTGAATCCGCGTTGAAGTAAACCTCCTTAACAATTCTGCCACCGTAGTTAAACTCGAAGTAGGCAACATTCACCTCCGGAGGAATAACCCCCCTCCTCCTAAGGTTCCTAATCTCTTTAACCAATGCTTCTCCAGAGTAAGAGTAGCCGATCAGGATGCCGTCTATGAATATTTTAACGGCTGAGGAACGGGCTTCGGAATCAGCTTTAGTCACAGGTATTAATCCGAACTTCGCAAGAATCTTTTCAAGAAAGGTTTTATCCGCAGAAACAGAAACCTGCGCACCTATACTCATGTTTTTCACAAGGCCACAATTCACTCCCTCAGGAGTCTCATTGGGATCAAGCTTCCCCCACTGCGTCGGATGCAGGTCTCTAGCGTCGAAGTTAGACTGGCTCCTGCTCAACGGGGATTGAATCCTGCGCAGATGGCTTAATACGGAGAGATAGTTCGTCCTGTCAAGAAGCTGGGTTACTCCCACAAGCCTCTTACCCCAGTTACCGGTTGCCATAGCCTGGTTTATGGAGTCAGTGATCAGGCTGGTTGTGATCAGGTTTGAGAAGGAGTGGATAATCCTATGTCTCAGGCTGGATTTCTCAAGCTGATACCTGAAGTCCCTAACCATCCTCCTGAAGGAGGTTCTGAAAAGCTCTGCTAGAAGCCCTCCGGCAAGCCTAATCCTCTTATTCCTGTAGTGGTCCTTATCGTCCGGGGGACGCCAACCCAGCTTCATCGCGAGAACCCTCTCAGCCATCTCGCATAGGAAAAGTGCCTTCTCATACCTTGAAGACTCTTCGGTACTAATGTGGGGTAGCAGTATGCGATCGAGAACGTTCTGCGTCTTGTTTAAACGTACCCTGTCGGATTGACCGTAGGCAACTCTGTTTCCAATGAACATTATGGCGTCATCCTTACTAAGAATATTCTGGGCAGCGTCGAAGGAAGGTGCTAAAAGCTCCTGAATCTCTGGAAAGGGTGAAACATGCTCAGCAATCTCCTTGTCAGACTCCATTCCAAGGGCTTTCAGCATAACCACGAAGGGAATCTCCTGTCCAACACCAGGCAGATAGACCTTCAGCTCATTACTCTGCCCCTTCAGCCTAACCTCAACCCTCGTCCTGTAGCCAACGGTGGTTGAAAACACGCGGGCAATATAGAAGGAGTATGGGCCTATCTTCTTATCCTCTAGGATTATCCTGTTAGGAGCAAGATCCTCAACACCCACTATAACTCTCTCGGAACCATTCACTATAAAGTATCCTCCAGGGTCATACGGGTCTTCGCCGAGCTTAATCCTTGCTTCAGGACTGAGGCCTGCGAGAGCACAATACCTGGAGTTAACCATTATCGGGATCTCGCCTATTAGAGTATCCTGCCTCGTCTCCCTGCCATCCTTCACCTCCTTAATCTCAAGGTAGATAGGGGCAGCGTAGGTGAAGTTCCTTATCCGGGCCTCCATAGGGTACACGTTTCTCACAGCTCCACTGGGCTCGATGATCTGTGGGACGCGTACAGATATTTTTCCGAACTCTATGGTGAAAACCTTGTTCTCAACGTTAACCTCAATCTTCTTAACCTCGTCGACAATCTTCTGCATGTCCTTGTCGACAAACTCGTTGAAGGAATCTATATGGTGCCTAGCCAGCCCAATGCTCTTGACATAGTTCTCAGCAACTACCCAGAGGTCAGCATCATTCAGCTCCTCAACCATATTGCTCAAAACAGTTTCAATCCTCCACCACAATACGGTAGGCTAAGGTTGCCCCGGAAACCGGGCTCTTCCTAGTAACCTCAATAACATCACCCGGCTTAGCTCCCAGTGCTGCCACAACAGGGTCGCTGGAAAGAATCTTAGGCAGCTGAGAAGGCTTAACATTATACTTCTTGAGAAGAGCCTCCTTCTCCTCAACAAGGAGAACCCGGTGACGAGGCACTAAAACATGGTCGAGTATGTTCACTTTACTAATATTTTTCTTACTAACCAAGCGGCGTCAACAGGGGTATTGAAAAAGGGGGTAATAAACATTTCCCCTGCTTTAAAAGAACCGGCCTTAAAAAGGGGAAAACCCCATGATAAAGAGTCAACCCTCCACCGCTCAATGAAAAACAAGGCTAAGCATTCCGCATCAAAATTGAAAAAGCTATGAACATTAAGCTTTTCCTAACCATGCTCTCGTCAAGCCTTAACAAATTCACCAATCCTCCCAAAACCTAAGTGTAAGATTTCAAAACAGTCATTGTCCGTTCATCCACTGTAAACGAAAGGTTAAAAAACAGGAGTGGAAAAATATTTTACACTCCCGCGGTAGCTCAGCCTGGTAGAGCTTCCGGCTGTAGGTGTCCACCTCGGGTGGATGCATGTCAGCCTACCGGGCGAACAAAGCAGATACCGGAGTGTCGCTGGTTCAAATCCAGCCCGCGGGATGTTTTTCTGGTTTGCGTGTTGTCTGGTGGTCGACATTTTGTCTCTAGTCGACTTGTGGAAGCAGATGCATGGAAGAGATTGGTTTAGTTTGGTGTTTAGTCATATTGTTTCCCGCTTGATGCTATTTCGTTTTTTCGGGAATAGGTTAAAACAGGATCTGGATTATTCTAAGAACCGTGTTAATCAATTTTTGTTGTCGTTTTTAAGAATAGCGAATACTTAAATATGCGTATACTCCGATTTAAAGCCATGAACCAGACTGGGAAGAATCCGGATGTGTTTAAGGCGAAAGTGTTCAAAGCGTTAAGCGATCCTGCTAGACTCCAGATAATTGGTCTCCTCAAGGACGGTGGCAAGTATGTTCACGACATAGTTAAGAGGACGGGTGTTGTTCAGCCTGCTGTCTCACGCCATCTGAAGATTCTGAAGGAATGCGGGCTAGTTGAGGAAAGCAAACTCGGCAACAGGAGGCTCTACAAGGTTACTGACCCAAGGATATTCAAAGTAGTCGGCTCACTAAGCCCCGAGTTAACAAACAGTTTAAAGAGACACGTATTAGAGCGCATGGTTTAAGAACACTAAGCATACACTTACCGGATAATATTGCGACACGCATAGGCTGCAACACTATTTTACTATATTGTTACAAGTCTTAGTGTAGGGAGTGGTTTTCTGGAAAACCATTGCCGGGTTTTAGGGAAAGCTTAAATCCTTAAAGACTATTGTGTTGCTGAAGGGAGTTGGTTGAAGCACTGTCATAAGTGTGGTAAGGAGCTGCCTGATGATGCGGCTTACTGTTCTGCCTGCGGTTCTCCCGTGGGCAAAATTACGAGGGAAGAGTATTCTGTTTCGTCGGAGGAGCTTGTTAAAACGATTAAAAATATTATTCGAGGATCATCGTGAAGAGCGAGAAGGGTGAAACTCTGCTTGAGATACCTGCTACCGTAGGGGTTGTAGGTGCTATTTTAGCACCGTGGATGGCTGCCCTAGGTGTTGTTGCAGCAATAGTTACTAATTGTAGGATAATAGTGGAGAGGAGAGAATAAGGTGCTTAGAATTCAGGATTAAGACAAAGGTTATCATACTATGCTTTCCACCATTTGGATACAAGGTATTTAACGTCGCTTCTATCAGGGTCGGATATTGCGAATACGAAGAGCTTCTTTACTGATGTTGCCAGTCTTCCTGCGCGTATAAAATCCGGAGCATCTATCTTGTCGCTGATTTTCTTAACCTCCAGTATTGCTGGAGCATGATCTATTCCAGGGCCCTGCTCGTAGAGGGCGAAGTCGCATCCGAATTTTATGCCAGGCGTAACTACGAACCCTCTGTTCCTAAGATCCCTGTAAACTATGAACTTGCTTTTAAAATCCTCATGTATCTTGGAAGCTATTCTAAGCAGCTGCTCGAACGTGACTTCCTTACCCGCCTTGTCTACGATCCGTATCGCGTTCTTCTCCAAGAGGTATAGTCCTTCAAACAGGTCGAGTGTCAAGGGAGCGTTGAAATTAGAGTCCTTAGGCTTAGGTATTCCGACAGGCTTGCCGAAAAACCCCATGCGGTAAACTTCCTGAGAATGCTCTATACTCCATATTATAAGTCGGTCCCCGACAAGTTCAGCAGTTATTTCAGCTGGATTGCTCTCCATTGTCACTAGCCTGCCTAGAAGACGCTTAGCGAAAGAACTCTCGCAGCATCCGCAGCCTCCGCAGCCTCGTCAACAACCTGCTCGATCAGGTTTGCAACATCTTTGAGGAGAAGTATTGCGGATACATCCGTCTTAGAAAATATTATTTTAATCTCAAGTGCTCTGAACAGGCTGTCAACATCCTTCTCGCAGGTTTCAACATTTCTAACATACTCCTGTATTTTCGACGTTTCAAACCCGAGTGTGAAAATAGCCTCCCTCATCTTCACAACCGCGTCGAGAGCCTTTACGGCAAGCTCCTTAAAATGCTCCTTCAGACCCTTGTCGACAGGCTTCTTCCTAAGGAAGAATTCTCTCAGCCTGTATACGGTTCCCTCACAGAGGTCAGGTATCCCCGTCAAGGGGGACGCTAGCCTAAGAAAATCCTCTCTACTAGCCATTATGGCTCCTGCCTCAACAAGCTCGTTGGAAAGGCTTCTCTTGGTTTCTATCGACTTGTTTTTAAGACTGGTTATGTTGGCTAATGCTTCATCCAGCTTAGAAGTGTCATCGTCGAAGCATGCTATAACTAGGTTGTGAACCTCTCTCACTGAGTCCACAGCGTACCTTGCAAGCTCCTGGCACGTCTGGAGGAGCTGCCGTTTGAGCCGCAGGGTTGTTTCCGTAGGGTACATTTCTCAACTATCCCGGGTTTATACCTATAGTGTAATGCTGGTTTGAAGTTTTAAGCTTTTTCGAATCGGTTGGCTTCACAGGCTGCTCTTAACAGGTTTTTTAAAGACTGTTTACCCCCTCTTCCTGTTTGAAATTCAGACGGCTGGTCTGGGTGTTGAAAGCAGTTTTGAAAGCTCGTTCAGCAGGTTGGCTATAGGTATTCTAATCTGCTCCCTGCTGTCTCTAAACCTAAGGGTTACCGTGTTATCTGAAAAAGTCTGGTGGTCAACAGTAACTGCGAAAGGTATCCCTATTTCATCCGATCTGGCGTACCTGCGGCCTATGCTCCCCGAATCGTCGAAATTCACTTTAAAGATGTCCATGCTTGCCGCAACCTCCTTCGCCTTACTCACGAAATCCGGTTTAGACAGCAGTGGGAAGACGGAGACGTCGAAGGGAGAGAGGTATGGCGGCGTGGAGAGGTATACGCGTCCATCCTCCTCCATCCTTAGACTGTGCTCAAGGAGAGCGTAGAGAAGCCTTTCAGCGCCGAAACTCGGCTCAACCACGTGAGGCACAATCTTCCTGCCTGTTGAAGATATGAAGACATTCATGTCTTCGCCGCTAACCTTCATGTGGCCGGAGAGATCGTAGTCAGTCCTGTAGGCGAATCCTGCAACCTCTGTCCAGCCCCAGGATTCTAAAAAGATTTCACAGTCGAAAAGCTGCTTAGCGTAATGCGCCCTCTCATTCGGAAGCTTCTCCCTGAATCTGAACGCGCCTTCAGGTATTTTCAACGCCTCCATAAAACTCTTCGTAAGGACTAGGAAAAACGGGATCCAGTTATTGCTGAACAAACTGTTTTCAACAGCCTCCGCCACCTTAAGGTTCCGGAAGCCTGAAGCACCTTTATCCTGGTCTTCAGCGGTTAAGACTGGTATGGTCTGCTCCAAGTATTTCTCTTCAGACGGCCCAGTGTTCGTATCAGGGTCGAAGAAGAATTCAACCTCCATTATGGTGAACTCCCTAAGCCTGATCGGTCCCTGCCTAGGTGAAACCTCGTTCCTGAAGACTCTCCCTATCTGTGCAACTCCTAATGGTAGGCTTGACCTGCCATGAACATGAAGCCTTCTAAACTCGGTGAATATTCCCTGAGCTGTTTCAGGACGAAGATACCCTATGTCTCCTGAGCCAACACCTATCTCGGTCTTAAACATTAGAAGCCATTGAAACGCTTTCGACAGGCTGTCCCCGCAATTCGGGCATTTAACCCTGTTCTTAGCTACAAGCTCATCAATCTGCTCAAGAGGAATCCCCTCGGGAACATTGATGCCGTTCTCGCCTAAAAGATGATCCGCCCTGAATACTGAGCCGCATTTCTCGCATCTTAAAGCCTTGTCGGTGAACTGTGTCTCGTGTCCAGAGGCAACGTAGACAGGTCTCGGCCCGATTATAGGAGACTCTATTATCTGGAAGTTCCTAGAGTAGACGAAGTATTTTATCCAGAGGTTTTCTAAACGCCTCTTGATCTCGAAACCAAGGTTGCCTAGGGTTAGCAATCCTTTAACCCCGCCATATATTTCGTAGGACGGCCAGAAGATTCCACGGCGCTTAGCCAACTCTATTAGAGCATCAGTTTTTCTCTGTTGTTTCACTTCCGGCAAATCTTCTCCCGGTTATGAAGAGCAGACCTTAGTGTTTTTAAAACTATAGGAGAGGTAGGCCTCCAGTAACCTTGTTCATCAAATCCTCGGGTGCAGGGCCTATTCCGAGGCATGTTACTGTGCCGGGCGGAAGCTCCGTGAGCCCTCTGTCTGAAACAAGGTAGGCCGGTATTCCTTCACTTACAGCAGCCTCCTTCAACTCAACCAATTCATCCAAGGTTTTCACCTTTAGGACAACTTTCTTCTGGCCTTCTTCAAACCATCCTGTGAGCCATTCGGGTTTAAGCCTGCGCGTCTCCTCAGCCGCAGAAACTGCGGCATGTGCAACCTGAACGCAAGTCTTCCCGTTAGACATCTTAAGGTCCTCCCTAACTATAATGCACTGCTTAAACTTGAAGCTGCTCATTCTGATGTAAAAACAGGGGCTGAGATAAAAGCTTAACACTTGAATAAGCTTCCTGCTTAAACCGTTCTCCCGGAATATTGGGATAAACCGCTAAGCTTATTAACGCCTCTGATCCGTAGCCCCCGGAAAAATGGTAGTATGCATGTCATGCAACAGGCCGATAGACCCATATGAGAGATACGTGAAGTTCACGTGTTTCAACTGCGGAGAAGTAACTATATGGCGGTGCGAGAAATGCAGGACTTTCGCGAGAGAGCTTAAATGCCCTAAGTGCGGCTACAAGATGCCGTAGGCTAAACCATTTTAATATTATTGTTTTCAAACTGGATCACGTTTAGCCCCTGTCTCAGCGTTAGCAGTATGTGTAAGATCAAATGATCTTTTTAATTCAGCAGGTGGGAGAAAAACTTTATATAGGGAATTTGAGGCGGTGAATCGGTCAGTCAAATTGTTGTGCAGAAGCATTTCTAAATTGATTGCTCGGACCCTAGGCGTCGGAGGGAACCAGTAATGAAGCAGATCATATATACCCTGAGGGTTTTCCCGGATGAGGATACTGTAGACTTGGAAGATCTCCTTAGGAGAATCGGCGAGAATTTGAAAAGTGGCAAGATAGTTGCATCACAAGTGGCGGACTTTTTCTTCGGCATGAAGGTTCTCCTGATGAATGTGGAGGCTCCTGAGGTGGACGGTGTCTCAGATAGGATTGAGGAGGAGATTAAAAACACTAAGGGAGTTTCAGACATGGAGATACTGAGGGTAAGCAGGAAGGTGGAGGTCTGGAGAGAGGGTGGTTAGAACACCTAGCGAAGACAGGAGGATAGTCCCGCTTAGAAACTATATTTTTGACATTCTTGAGAAGAAGAAGAGCATCACGCTGTCGGAGCTGCTTAGAGGGCTTGAGAAGGATGTGGGTAAGGTGAGCCTATCTGAGGTTGAAAAAGAGCTGATGGCGATGGAGATAAGGGGGATACTGCGGGTCTTTGCCTCAGGCAGGAAAGACCAGCGGCTGGAATTCATTGGGTCGAAGGCTTGATTCCTTCTTCCTGAAAGGAATACGAAACCGTTAAGAGAATCATAGGTATTACTTACTGCCAGAGATGGGTGTTCAACTGGGGGACATTGTTCCGGCTAGGGAGATTAGACTGGAGAATCTTGCCAACAAGAGGATTGCTATAGACATGTATAACACGCTCTACCAGTTTCTGACAATCATACGAGGCGTAGACGGTAGGCCGTTGACAGATTCTAAAAACAGGGTTACAAGCCACCTTTCAGGAATATTCTACAGGACGTGCAACTTTCTCTCAACAGGTTTAAAACCAATCTATGTTTTCGACGGGAAGCCTCCGAAGATTAAGAGGGAGGAGGCTGAGAGAAGAAGGGCGACACGTGAAGAAGCCTCCAAGAAGTATGAGGAAGCTTTAACTTCTGGTAGGGTTGAGGAGGCTCGTAAATACGCTCAGATGGCTGCGACACTAGATGAGTATCTTCTGCAATCGGCTGAAGAATTAATCCACCTAATGGGTATACCTGTTGTTCATGCTCCGTCAGAGGGAGAGGCTCAGGCTGCGCACATGGTTGCCACTGGTGTTGCAGACTATGTTGGAAGTCAAGATTTCGACTCGCTTCTTTTCGGAGGGGAAATGCTAGTCAGGAATCTTGCGATAACCGGTAGGAGGAAGCTTCCCGGAAAGAAGGCTTACGTTGAGGTTAGTTTGGAGGAGATTTCTCTGGCTGAAACATTAGCATCGCTGTCGATCACCCGAGACCAGCTTGTGGATGTTGCCCTGCTCGTCGGCACCGATTACACTGAGGGGATAAGGGGAATTGGACCTAAGAGAGCTTTAGAGTTTGTTAAGAAGGGGATGAGTCTAGAGGAGGTTTTCAAGAAGTGCAACGAGGATTTATCGAAGCTTCCAAAGTATTACGAGGCTAAGGAGTTCTTCCTTCACCCTGAGGTTAAGGATGTGGCTGAGCTGGAATGGGGGGAAATAGATGAGGATGGGGTTCTAAGATTTCTACACGATGAGCATGATTTCTCCATTGAAAGAGTGACTAAGGCTATTCAGGAGGTTAAGAAGAACCGTCCTGCAGGAGCCTTGTCTAAATGGTTCTAACTAGAATCCGTATTCTCCTCTTAAAGGCACGAATACTACGGGTCCCATGTTGCTCGTTTTAATCCTTCCATTCTTATCCTTCTTCAAAAGCATTAAATCCTGTTCGAAAAACCTTGATTGCACAGGTATTACCATTCTACCATCTGGCTTCAGCTGCTCTATTAAAGGCTGAGGGATGCTTGGTGCTGCCGCAGTTACAACAATGCAGTCGTAGGGCGAAGCCTCTGGGTAGCCTTTAGAGCCATCTCCCTCTATGACATTAACAACCTTGTCGAAGCCAAGTCTTGAAAAATTCTTCTTAGCGAACTCTGCAAGAACATGGTTTATCTCAACCGTGTAAACCAAAGGGCTTGGAGAATCTAGGCCCGGACAAGTTAAGACAGCGAGAGTCGCTGCATGGTATCCTCCGCCAGTGCCGACTTCAAGAATCCTGTCTCCAACCCGAACCTCCAGAAGCTCGTTCATTATCGCAACCATGTGAGGTGCAGAAATAGTTTGACCAGTGTCCCCTAACGGGAGGGGAGTATCATAATAGGCCTGTTCCAACCTGTTAGGCCATATGAACTCGTGCCTCGGGACTCTCAGCATCGCCTCCTTAACCTTCTCAGACTTTATCACTCCTTCTTCAACGAGCTGTTCAACAAGCCTTTTCCTCTCTTGAAAATAAGGGTCCTCTCCGGTTTCCACACTCCAGTATTTCTTAAATCCGGGTTAAAACTGTTTTCAAACGTATGAGGCTGGTTGAATACGTGCAGGGTAAGGGACATCCGAACATAAGGGCTACTCACCCCACTACTCTTGCGGCGACAAGGGAGCCTGAGGTGAGCAGAGCTGGGGACTGTTTCATCATGGTTTCCGCCGACAAGGCTCCTTCAACTCTTTCAGAAGCCTTTAAGAATGCTGCTAGGAGACATGTGAAAATACTAGTTAAGATAATTGTTGAAGACTTGGAGGACTCGTTTGAATGCTACGGGGAGCCTACTCTCTCCTTTAAAGACGAGTGCACGATGATCTTCAGGAAAAGCTCCTATGTATGCAGTAAGACCGTGGGGGTTAAAAGCAGTAAGAGTGCCATAGATGTAAGCCGTAGCATTGTCAGTAAGCTTAGGAGCGGCTCTGAAATCACTCTAGAGTTAGCAATAAGTCTTTAAGCAGTAAACCGTTTACCTATCGCGTTCTCCTTTCGCAAACTCTTCAAACTTTCTCTTAGCTTCCTCATAAGGCATTTGAACAGGAGGATGCTTGAAACAGTAGGCTGAAACACTTATCAACGGTCCGCTTACACCCCTGTCCAGAGCAACCTTAACGCCTCTTAAAGCGTCTACTATTACTCCCGCACTGTTCGGCGAGTCTATGACGGAGAGCTTAAGGTCTATGGATAACGGTGCCCCCCCGAAATACTTGCCTTTAACCCATATGTAGCATATTTTCTCGTTCTCAAGGAATGGAATGTAGTCGCTCGGCCCTATTCTAAGAGGCATCTCGTAGGGAGACATTGCTCTAACCGCGGAAGTCTTACTCTCCCTTTTTGAAACAAGCCTCTGCTGCTCAAGCATGTTCAGGAAATCAGTGTCTCCACCAATGTTAAGCTGGTATGATTCATCCACCTTAACCCCCCTGTCTACAAGCAGCTTAATCAGAGTCTTATGCAGAACTGTTGCACCCAGCTGGCTCATTACATCATCGCCCGCTATCGGCAGCCCTTTCTCAGTAAACTTGGTCTGCCATTCGCTAGATGAGGCTATGAAGGTCGGCATAGCGTTTACGAAGGCAACACCTGTTTCCAGAGCAGACTGAGCGTAGAAGCGGCTTCCCTTTTCACTGCCCACGGGAAGATAGTTGACCAAAATATCTGCCTTAGAAGCTTTTAATTCCTCAACCACATCAACATCTCTGGTTTCAGCAAACCTTACGACTTCCCTAAGATACCTGCCGACGCCGTCCAGCACAGGGCCCTTCTTAACGGTGACCCCGATCTTAGGGACCTCTTGGAACCTCATAGTGTTATTAGGCTTCTCAAATATTGCTTGACTCAAATCCTTACCAACCTTCCTACTGTCAACGTCAAAGGCTGCTACAAACTCTATGTCCTCAGGACGGTACCCTCCTACCTCCGAATGCGCTAAACCTGTTACCTCGCCCTTCTCCTTATAGTAGTAGACTCCCTGCACGAGTGCTGAGGCACAGTTGCCGACTCCAGCTATCGCAACCCTGATTCTGCTCATCCTTGTAAAAGGGATTATTTTACCTTTATAAAATTAACTCCCGGCCTTTTTAAACAATGTCTTAAGCCCATTTTTATCGAAAATCCTGCTGCTGATCGTTTAGTTAAAGACGGTTTTGAAACATTTTAACGTTTCCTCTATTTCAGCTTTAAGCCGCATTTCCTACAGTATCTTATCCCCTCTGTAACTGGAGCACCGCATCTCGGGCAGAAGCCGACTATCTCCCCCACTTTCCCAGGCTTCTCCTCTTCCTCTATCTCTGAAGCTTCCTTCTCCAAAGACTCTTCTTCGGGTTCAGGCTCCTCTATGGGCTCAGCCTCCTCAACATAGGTCTGTTCTACAGCCGTATCCACTGGTCCAACCGCCTCCTCAACGCTGTAAGCTGCTCTCCTTCCATAGTCTGCTTTAACAGGTTCTTCCGGGATTGCTATCCTCCTCTTCTTCGGCCTGATTAATATTGAAACTATTACAACTATAAGCCCTCCCCAAAAAAGGATTGTTACAAGCGATATGAACGTGTTTTCACTCATAAAGTTTCTCAGGTTTTCCCCAATCATGTTTCCCTGACTGCTATATGTTGTTTGAAGATATAGAGCTAGCGCTATCAGCAATACGCCGACCGCTAGGACGTTCGACTTATTCAATTCCCATAAATAGTGTATTTAGGTAGTAATTAACTTTTCTACACTTATGGGGAGAAAACCCTAAAAACCCAGTGTTTTTCACAACACGTTGAGAGACTTGATTCTAATAAGGGTTACCGTAGTCAGGATGATGCAGACTATGCTCAGCAGTAACTCTGTTGAAGACAGTACTCCGTAAACAATTGTGAAGTATAATGGTGGAGAAACTCCGGCAACCCCTATCACTATCCCCGTCAGAAACATGTAGCGTACAACTCCCTTAAGCAACGTGTCAGAAAATATTCTTATACACATGGAGGTTCCTATTAATGCTCCTGCGATAAGCAGGTTGTAGGCTTCTCCTCCAGTAATGATAGTTGCTAAAACGTATGTTGCTGCAAGAGTCAGCCCGGGCAAGAGGTTAAGAAGCCTCCTCTCTATGCTAGTAATCTTGACCGAAGCCTTTTCACCTGCTTTCTCCCCAGAACTCAATCTTAAGCCTCTCTTTAAACAGCTTTTTAAAAAGGTTACGTGCCCACGTTAACAGGGTTGCCTGTTTCAGAGGATTTTAAGCTAGCTTCAACAATCTCCAGGGCTTTAACCGCATCCTCCTCCCCTGGAGCAGGGTTTTCACCGTTAATCATGCAGTTTAAGAAGTGTTTCAACTCGTATCTGAGCGGTTCACTCCACTCTGCGAACGGGGTTATCCTATCGTCTTTAGAGCTTAGGGTAACTTGTTGCGTGACTAGGTCAGCCTCAATCACTCCCTCAGATCCTATTACCTCCATGCTTCTTATCTTGTATGGGGTCAGCCAGTTTGCTTGAATAATGGCCATTTTCTCCCCGCGAAAAGTTAAGAGTATGGTTGCATAGTCCTCGTGAATCCTGTGCATAGACCTCCCTGTTTTAGCATAGATCTTCACAGGGTTCTCTGAGAAAACATGCCTCATCAAATCTATGTCGTGTATTGCAGTATCCAAGAGGACTCCTGAGTCAATTATTCTCTCAGGCCATCTTCTAACCCTCATCGCTGAAGCCATGATTATTTCTCCAACAGCCCCCTCCTCAATGTATTTTTTAACCATGGTTACCGCAGGGTTGAATCTTTCAATAAAACCAACCATGAGTTTAATGTTTCTCTTCCTTGCCTGGTTAATGAGTTCCATGGCCTCGCTTAAAGTGGGTGTGAAAGGCTTCTCCACAAGCAGGTACCTGAGATTCTTGGAGGCTAGTTGAATCGCAACCTCCTTATGGGTTGAAGTCGGTGTTGAAATAATCGCCCCATCATAAGTGTTTTCGGGAATTTCTGAGACGCTAGTGTAGTATGGCACATTATAGAGTCTTCCATACATGCTTGCTCTCTCACTATCTATGTCGCATACTCCTCCCAGACCCCCAAGCTCAGCTAGAACCCTCACATGGTTTTTGCCGAAGCCTCCTGTTCCAACAACTATCACCTTAGGCTTCTCCCTCATCCTTCTCACTAGCCTGTTTTTAACTACATGAAATCTTTAAGCTTTAGGCTTCTCCTAGGGGGCTCAATCTCTATGCCCAAGGGGTCAAGAACCTGTTCGAAAGTGGACTTCATCGCATCCAGATACTTATCCAAGTCTATTTCCTCTATGCGAGCCAGTTTCACAGGTTTAACACCATTCTTAACCTTAACGTAGGAGATTATGTCTCCCGCCCTCGCCTTAACCCCGAATTCTCTTTCAAGCTGCTTAGCTGCCTTAACATGTTGAGGTATGTTCTTATCATAGTCGTTCAAAGGCTTGCTTAACATTACGTCGAAAGCAAGCTCCTCAAGGCTCAGCTGCCTGTTCACAAGCTTATCAACGTAGCTGTTTATCATTGTTTTTATGCTTGCCACGGCAGCGTTAAACTCCTCCTCGTCTCTAACCTTGCTGAGCACGTTAACCATATCGTGGAACGCTTGTTTGACAAACTTCGGGGTTGAGCTCTTCTTTCCCACCAGGCCTTTTATGTCAACATTACCGTCCTCGGTCACACCAAGGTAATTCTTCTTACGTTGGCTGAAAACCCCGTAGCGGTAAACCTTATCAATGTTAAGCTCAATATTATATTTCTCCCTCACGTGACTAATAAGCTTCTCCACATCCTCCGTCCTAGGGCTTCTCAAGAATATTGAGTCTGTGTCACCATAGACAACCTCTATCCCTAGGCTGCTCGCTGTTTCAACAAGCTCGGTGAAAATGCCTCTGCCTATCCAAGTTACTGTTTCAGCAGCACACGGAGCGTAGAAGTGGAAAGCATCCGCTCCCATAACTCCGTAACTAGCGTTTATGAATACTTTTATAGCTCTCTGTACGACATCATAGAAGGAACGCTTCTCCTCGGTCTCCGCCTTCTTTGAAAGAGGCTGGTAATACTTTACTCGCAGCTCTCTTAGGGCTCCTATTATAGAACTCTCCACCCCTTTTCTCTTTACGCAGATCCAGTGTGGAGAATTCATCGGAGTATTGCTTCTACACTCTTCATGTCTACATCTCACAGTCTCATAGCTTATGTTGAAGTTCATTATTATACTTGGGTACAGCGAAGCGAAATCAAGTATCACCAGGTTGAAATATAGGCCCGGCTTCGGTTCAAGAACTATGGCCCCCCTATACTTCTTGCCCTTTATTATGGCTTCAGAAACTCTCTCGCTTTTAAGCTGGATAATGTCCTCCTGTCTAGGTATCAGGTAGTTGTTCCTTCTATGTATGCTTAGGAGTGTGCTTTTAATCCATGTTGAGACACCGTGTCTAACAACATCCTCCATTGGTAGCCTGCTTATCCTCATGAACAATACTAGAAGTTTCAGCAGGAGATAGTTCTTGTTAGCTATGAGGTCGAAAGTTATTTCGGCATCTCTGAAGCAGTATTCCGCAAGCTCTTTCGGCTTAAGTGCCCAGATTTCCTCAGTCAAGGCTATTTTACCCTTGCCCACTAAGGCTCTTCCAATAGCGTCGAGTGTCGCCTCCTTATAGACTCCGCCATAAGCATAGTTCTGGATCGACTTATTGAAGAAAACCCTGTAGAGATCTATGTGTACCCCGTTAGACAGGTCCACGTAGTCTCTCCCTTTCTCCAAGGGTATTTCGTCTCCTATGGAGAGTCTGCTCGCCCTGTTGTAAAGGTAGAGAAGGTCAAACTTGTCCCCGTTGAAAGTAACTATGAACGGGTACTTCCTAATCTCTTTGAAAACCTCGGTTAACAGAGTCTTCTCGCTTGACACATGAATTATTTTCTTAACACCGTCATCCTCCTCCCCGTCGAAAGAATCGAGAACATATACTTTTCCGTTATCCGTGTTCGGCTTAAACGCTACAGATATTATGGGATCCTCAGCCTTATTGGCGTCAGGCACATGATTTGGACCAGGCGGCTTAACCTCTATGTCTAGGGCGGACAGTTTCATGAAGGGTATCGGCTGGTTTAGTGTTTCAATCAACTCCTTTATCTCAGGGTACTGTGATTCGGGAAGCCTTGCTGCTTCCTCGAGCATTGTACCCATGTTCTTCTCGGCAAGCTTACCGTTGCTTATCTCGTAGTATAGACCTGGCTTCTTATCGGTGTCATAAATGTAGCACCACGTGTAATGAATGTCCGCCTCCCAGGCTCTTCCAATAATCTCTCTGATGGATGTTGCTGCCCCGCCTATTGACAGGGGGTCCTTAGCAATAATCTTTCTGAAAACCTTCTCCCTATCCTCCAGCAGATCATACTTCCTTGTCTCCTCAATCCTGTCAAACCCGTGATGATTCGTCAGCTGCAGGTTTCCTTTCAGTTCTTCAATACTTAAATCAGTCAGCAGATAGGGCTGGTGGTTCTCACTGGAGGGGAAGAGCATCATCTCCTGCCTGTTAGGATCATAGAGCTTGAGCACTACTCTTCTTCCCTCGCCGTCATATGAGGCGGAGACCAGCATAAGGCTTCTTGCTTCATCCATCTCTTGTTTCTTACTTCACGTAGAATCGTCCTGCCGCATTATATAGGTTTATTTCCACCGGAAGCAATGCTTAACTAGCACGTGGAAACCGGGAATGCCTGTTAAAAAATACAGGGTGAGATACGTAGTGTTTAAAACAGAGGGCTTCTCTCCAGAGGATTATCAAAGCCTAGTGAAGCTTGTGAAGGATACGTGTGAGAGGCGTCAACCCGGTTTCCGTTTTAAAATAGTTCGTGAAGAGAAGGATACGATTATAGTCAGATGCCCCCATAATGCCATCCCCACCCTTAAGCGCCTCTTCGGAAACCATGATAGTGCCCAGCCTCCTTTAAAGGCAAGGATAATCGGTGTTTCAGGCACTTTAAAAAAGGCAGTAAGCAAATTCCTCCTCTCAAGTCGGTTTTAACAGGGCAAAGATTATAAGGCGTTGATTAACCCTACTGTAAGCAGAATCATGATACCTGGTTACGAAAGAATGTATGGTTTCTCGCCTGACGGAAGGATTCTTCAGGTAGACTATGCTATGGTTATGGTTAACAATAGTCCGACTGCATGGGGTATTCAGGTTGAAGACGGGATTGTCTTAGCGGGTTTAGAGAAGAGGATTGACACTCTTCAAGACAGGACTTTCAGCCAGAAGCTTTTCCAGATCGATGAGCATATAGCAACTGTGGTGGCAGGCTTTAACTCTGACGCGAGGCTTCTCGTTGAATACGCTAGGAACGAGGCTCAGGTGAACAGGCTTCTCTACGATGAGCCGATGGATGTGGAGTTTCTCGTGAGGAAACTAAGCAATACTGTGCAGGCATATACTCAGCACGCGGGAATGAGGCCATTCGGAATCTCAATGCTCATCGGTGGAGTTGACATGGTTGGAGCCAGTCTTTACCAGCTGGATCCCACTGGAATCTACTTCAAGTATTTCGCGTCAGCCATCGGCATAGGGAGGGAAGAAATATTGAAGCACTTCAGAGACAACTACTCGGTTAACGCAAGCTTGGATGAAGCAATATCCCTAGGGATAAAGGGGAGTATCGAGGCTTTGAAGGATGAGGTTGCTCCAGACAGGCTTCGGCTCGGAGTAATCAGGGCTGACGAGAAGAAGTTCCGGCTTCTAAGCCCTGAGGAAATAAAGAAATACTACGATAAGGCGAAGTAGAGCGGAATTGAGTAGGCCTTCAACAATAAGCAGACTCTCCCTACGCGGAGAGAGGTTTGAGATAATTGTTGCACCGGACCCTGCGCTTAATTTTAAGCTGACTGGGAAGGGTGACATAAGGAAGATACTTTTAATGGATGAGGTTTATTCTGATTCCAAGAAGGGTCTTCGAGTGCCCTCAGAGAAGTTGAAAAAATTCTTCGGTACAACTGACGTTTTCACTATAGCTGAGAAAATACTGCTGGAAGGGGAGCTTCAACTGACAGGGGAGCAGAGGCGTAGGATGATCGAGAACAAGAGGCAGCAGATAATCGCAATGCTCTCCAAAATTCTCGTAGAGCCTTCCACAGGCAACCCTATCCCATCCCTCAGAGTCGATCAGGCTCTCAACCAGGTCGGTGTTTCAATAGATCCCTTTAAGCCTCCTGAGGAACAGGTTAAAAACGTGGTTAAGGCTTTGAAACAGGTCTTGCAGTTTAAGGTTAACGAGGTTGTTTTAACAATGACTTGCCCCCAAACACTGTCCAACGATGTTTACGGTTTCACTAACTCTATGGGGGAGGTTGACCAGACAAGAGTTCTGAAGGATAAGAATGTTAGGCTTGTGGCCAGAATCCCCTCGGCAACAATGTCCTATTTCCTAGAGGGCCTTAGTAAGAAATACGGCGATCAGGTAAAAGTTGATATAGGGGCTGGAGGCTAGCCTTTAGACAATAGTCAGGAGGAATGCTGTTAAAGGAGGCTTAGGATTTGTCGCGAAGTAATGATCAGCAGCAGAGGCAGAGGCCTATAGTTGTCCCGGGTGAGCATGTAGGTGACAGCAAATTCTACATACCGGGCTTGAACATACTCAAGTTCTCTGAAAGGATGTTTTCAACCACGGTTGGATTAGTCAGGACAGATGGTAAGCGTCTGGACGTGATTGCGTTGAAATCGTTCTACCAGCCTAAGACAGGGGATCTTGTAGTGGGTATTGTTAAAGAGCCTACGATGGCGGGCTGGACGGTAGATATAAACTCCCCGTTCCTAGCGTTCCTACCATTATCGGAATACCCGGAGAAAAGGATTCGTTTATCGAGGGATAACATAGGTAGGATTCTGGAGAGTAGGACAGTGCTCATAGGGGTTGTTAAAGATGCTTCAATCTTCTCCTCCCCTGTTCTAACACTGAGAGGTAGGGGGCTGGGAGTTGTTTCAAACGGGTCTCTGCTAAGTATAACGGCTTCTAAAGTACCGCGTCTAATAGGGAAGAAGGGTTCAATGCTGTCCATTATAGAGCGTGAAACAGGGGTCAGGCTTACAGTAGGCCAGAACGGGCGTGTAATAGTGCATTCCGAGGATGTTAAAGTAATCGAGAAGGTTAGGGAAGTGATTAAAATGGTGGAGAGAGAATCACATATATACGGGTTGACTGAAAGGGTTGAAGCATTGTTAGTAGGAAGGAAGTCGTAGAAGCATGGGAGAGAAGGTTAGTCTGTTTAAAGAGGATGGGAAGAGAACCGACGACAGAACTCTAGAAGAGCTTAGGCCAATCAACATTAGGGTTGGCGTACTGTCTAACGCACAGGGCTCAGCCTATATTGAGCAGGGCAAGAACAAGATACTTGCAGCAGTATACGGTCCAAGGGAGGCCCTTCCGAAACACATTTCGATGCCGGACAGATGTGTCTTAAGATGCCGATACCACATGGCTCCCTTCTCAACATCGGAGAGGAAAAGCCCTGTTCCAAGCAGGAGGGAAATAGAGCTTTCAATGGTTCTCAGGAATGCTCTCGAACCGCTTGTAATGACTTCGCTCTTCCCTAGGACCGTTATAGATATCTTCATAGAGGTTCTGCAGGCTGACGGGGGTACTCGCTGCGCAGGCTTAACGGCAGCAGTCTTAGCGCTTGCAGACGCCGGGATCCCGTTGAGGGGGCTGGTGGCAGCATGTGCAGTAGGCAAGGCTGAGGGTAAGGTGGTGGTGGATTTGAATGATCTGGAGGATAAGTATGGTGAGGCAGACATGCCGATAGCGTACAACCCGACGTTAGACGGCATAACGCTTCTCCAAATGGATGGGATCATGTCTAAGGAGGAGGTTGAGCAAGCTCTATCCCTCGCGATAACGGCTACACAGAAAATTCATAAGATGCAGGTTGACGCGCTTAGAGAAAGGTTTTCAATCGGGAGGAGGGATGTTTAAATGTCTGTAACTAGCCAGAGGCCTCTCATCTCTAAGCTTGAACAACAGGAGCTACACCGCTTACTGGCGGAGAACAAGAGGATCGACGGTAGAACTCCTCTTAAATACAGAGATCTCAAGGTGCATCTTGGGTATGTTGAGAAGGCCGAGGGCTCGGCTCTCGTGGAGCTGGGTAACACCAAGGTTTTAGCAGCTGTTAAAATCGGCGTTGCAATACCTTTCACAGACACTCCTAACGAGGGTGTTCTAGTGGTGAACGCGGAACTGGTTCCGTTGGCTTCACCAGTCTTCGAACCTGGCCCGCCGTCTGAAGAATCCATCTCGCTCTCGAGATACGTGGATAGAAGCATCAGAGAGTCAAAGACAATAGATCTCCCTTCACTGTGCATAGTTCCCGGCAGGTCTGTTTACTCAGTATATATAGACCTCTATATTCTAGACTACGATGGTAATCTGATCGATGCCTCAGTCATAGCCAGCGTGAATGCATTGGGCATCACCAACGTACCCAAGTATAGTGTTGAAGGACAGGCTGTTAAGAAGCTGGATGAGAGCTTCAGGCTGGAACTCAAGGATTATCCTGTTTCAATAACATACGCCTTCTTCGACGACAAATATGTTGTGGACCCGTGTTTAAACGAGGAGTACGCTTCCGACTTCACTGTTTCAATGACGGTTAAGTCTGATGACAGGTTCTGCGCGATTCAGAAGAATGGAGGGGGAATGGTTTCTCCAAGGGCAGTTATGGAGCTTCTAGACCGGTCTGTAACGCTGGGAAAAGAGTTAAGAACGCTTGCCTACGGGCAGCTTACCGGTTGAAATGGCTAGGAAAAAGGAGTCTAGTGCACTCGGCGTAAAATACGGTTTCTCCGTTAGAGAAAGGCATATGCAGGTTCTCAAGAGGAGGAGGGCCAAGTATAATTGCCCCAGATGTAGCACAGGCATTCTAAAAAGGCTCAGCGTAGGAGTCTGGAGCTGCAGGAAATGCAACTATACCTTCGCAGGGGGAGCTTACGAGCCATCTACGAAAACAGGGGATGCTGCCGCAAGGTCTGTTGCAAGTGCTTTAAAGCAGCTTAAATGATAAGGGTTAAGCTAGTTCTGGAATACAGGGATAGGCTGATGGCTGAATCACTCTACAAGGCCTGTCTCCAGGAGTCTGCTTCCGAGCCTAAGACTGGGGTTAAGGCAATAGTTAAAGATGGGCGTCTAATCTTGTTTTTTAAAAGCAGTAAGCCTTCTAAGATGGCTGAGAAGATTAGGAGCATCCTTAGCCTGCTACACATGGCTGAGCAGGAGGCCCAGCTCTTAGATGACTCTGGCAGCTTTTAACAGCCTTATTCAACCGGAAAACATATATTTTTAAGCGTGTGTTAAAAGGTTAGGGTGGAACAATGTCTCAAGAGCTTCCTCTACAGCTGCAGGAGAAACTGTCTAGGCTCCAACAGCTTCAGCAAACCTTGGAGTCACTCTACATTCAGAAGGAGCAGGCTAAGCTTGAGGCTAGGGAGATCGAGTCAACTCTTCAAGAGCTTTCCTCTATAGATGAAAACACTCCGGTATACAGGGTGACAGGCAGAATTCTGATTAAGAAGAATAAGGTTGACCTGATAAACGAGCTTAATGAGCAGAGGGAACTTGTTAAAGTCAGGATAAGCGCGATCGAGAGGCAGGAGACTAAGGTTAGGGAGAGAGCTACTGAGCTTGAAACCGATTTGAAGAATGCTCTTTCAGGAAGCAGAGAGTCTGCTGCAGCCTGATTCGTAACCGGGCTGCAAACTTTACTAGGGGTTCTACACGTGAAGACTTTTTAAACCTCGGCTCCGGGTTTTGAGCAAAAATAGGGGATGGCTGTAGTAGATTTAAGGGGCTTAAGCTTCCGATACGCGGGTTCTGAGAAAAAAGTATTGTCTAATATTAATCTCCGAGTTGAGGAGGGTGAGGCTCTTCTTATAACAGGCCCCTCCGGATGCGGGAAATCTACTCTCGCAAGGATCCTGATGGGTCTGATACCTCACAGCTACCCGGGTGAGCTTGAGGGTGAAGCATATGTTTTCGGCATGAACGTGAAGGAGACGCCTGTAAGCAGGATTGCGACATGCTGCGGAATGGTTTTTCAAAACCCTGAGAACCAGCTGTTCACGTTCAGCGTAGAGGATGATGTTGCATTCGGCCCTGAGAACCTTGCTCTCCCTCCGGATGAGATTAACAGGAGGATTGACGAGGCTCTTAGGCTCGTTGGAATAGAGCATTTAAGACATTCCTCTCCGAACAACCTGTCCGGAGGGGAGCAGCAGAAGGCTGCGATTGCCTCAATACTTGCAATGCAACCCTCGCTAATAGTCTTCGACGAGCCGACTTCAATGCTTGATCCTTCTTCATCAGCCAGCTTGATCCAGAGGATTTTCGATCTGAAGAAGAGTATTGAGGAAACCGGTAGGAGGACAACGATAATAATCGTTGAGCATAGAATTGATCTTCTTCTCAAACATATTTCCAGGATGGTTGTGGTCTCAGACGGTAGTATAATTCTAGACGGTGATCCAATGAGGGTTCTTGAGGAAAGCTTTAAGAGAAGTATTCCAATAAACATTCCGCCACCACTCCAAATCTATTTTCGGATTAAAGACAGATGCGGCTTGAAGAATCCGCCGGGCACGGTTAAAGAATTAATCGCCTCGTTAGGGGTGGGGGAATAAACAATGGTTGAGATAGTTGTGGAGAATCTTTACTTCAAGTATCCTGAAGCATCCGACTACGTTTTGAAAAACATTAACCTGAGGATAGGAGAGGGGGAGAGCGTTGCAATACTCGGTGAAAACGGTGCCGGTAAAACTACGCTCGCTAAAAACCTGAATGGCCTGCTTAAACCTGTTGAGGGAAGCGTTAAGATAGATGGAGTAGACACTAGAAGCCTCTCCGTCGCCAAGATGGCTAGGAGAATAGGCTTCGTTAACCATAATCCTGAACACCAGTTTTTCGCGGAGACTGTTGAAGATGAGGTTAGGTTCGGCCTCAGAAACTTCGGCTTCCCTGAGGAGGAGATAGAGAGATCCGTTCAAGAAGCTTTAGGAAGCTTCGGGCTTGAGGAGTACCGCCGTAAAAACCCTTTTCAGCTTAGTGGAGGTGAGAAGAAGAGGCTGGCCATAGCATCGATAATGGTCTGGCACCCCGAGGCTCTGATTATAGATGAGCCGACTATAGGCATGGATTACGCTCAGAGGCTGAATATTCAGGGCATCCTCAGGAACCTAGTCTCAGAGAATAGGAGCATCATAGTCATAACGCACGACGTGGATTTTGCTGCGAACATATGTAGGAGAGCCATAGTTTTAAGCAGGGGTGAGATAATAGGGGATGGTGTTCTCCGGAAACTACTTTCAGACCGGGAGTTAGTTGAAAGAGCATCATTGAAGAAGCCATTCCTCGTGGAGCTTGAAGAGGAGCTCGGCCTCTCCGGGCTGGAGGAGAATTTTGACGGGCTCAGCAGTATTTTAACGAGGTTTTTCCAGAAATGTCGTTCCTAAAAGCGTTCAAGTATAAGCGGAAGGAGTCGGCAGTCCACAGGCTTGACCCGAGACCCAAGTTTCTGCTGGCTGTCGTGCTCATGGCTGTTTCGATAGTATTCACAGATATCCGTGTTCTCCTAACGCTTCTCGCCGGACAGTTAATACTGCTTTTCCTAGCTAAGACGCTTAGGGAATGGGTTTCCTCACTTAAAGGCCTCCTCTTCTTCTTCGCAATAATATTCGCCACGCAAATATTTTTCGGAGGAACATTGTTTACAGGATTCATACTGTCGCTGAGGCTTCTAGTACTCTCCTCTTCGATGTCATGGTTCTTCCTTTCCTCGACTCCCGAGGATATTGGACGGGCCATGGGTGCTGCAGGGCTCCCCCTAGAGTTAACGTTCTCCTTCATAATGGCGATACGCTTCATCCCTGTGATCTACGACGAGTTTCAATCGATATATGATGCGCAGCGTTCACGCGGCCTAGAGCTTGAGAAAGGAGGCTTCAGAAAAAGGGTTAGAAACCTGATGCCCATATTGATCCCTCTTCTCGTGGGTACGATAAGGAGAACCTATGAGATTGCTGACGCTATGGAGGTCAGGGCTTTCGGGGCTTCGCCGAAGAGAACCAGCTACAAATCTTTGAAGCTCAAGCGGGGCGACTATCTTCTCATTCTGTTTTCAATACTGCTCGTTTCAATACTTATCTATCTTAAGCTTCTGGGAGTAGAATAATTAATCAGGTTTTCTCGCTGAAAACGAACACCTAAAGAAGACTAAGCGAAACTTATCTCGGAAAAACTCAGGTTTCTAAGCTCCAGTATCCCTGCTATGTTGGGAGTAGGCGTTATCCCAAGCTGCTCCTGATACTTGGTTCTCTCCTGCCATGTTCCACTGTTAACCAGCCTGATCTCCCTGTAGGAGCCGCTTCTGAAAACATGCACATGGCCCGTGTGAAACACGTCCGGAACCTCCTCTATGACAAGCTCGTCTTGATCCTGGGTTAGAAGCGGGGTTCTTGAACCGTAAACTGGTGCGAGATGCCTGAGCTGAAGCATTATTTCCATAGCGTTTTCAGGCCTATCGTAGCTTGCGGTTTTAGCGAAGGTAGCAATATCCTCCATACTTGTCCCGTGGTAAATCAGGAACCTCACGCCGTGCAGTGAAACCATGCACGGGTTGCTCAATGACATGAAGCTTACATTAGCCTCGATGCTTCTAGTGTAGTCTCTAAATATGGGTGGCTGCGGAATAGCTCTGGGAGCCGCATCATGGTTCCCAGGTATCGCTATGATCTTTATGTAGTCGGGGATCTGGTTAAGAATGTCTGCAAGCATGTCGTACTGCTTGCCCACATCTTTCACTTGAAGCTCCTTCTCCTGCTGAGGATAGATTCCAACTCCGTCTACAAGGTCTCCTGCTATAATAATATACTTGATCTTAAACGCCTGCTCCCTCTCTCTTTCGCTAACACCTCCGTTTCTCAGCCACCTTACCATTTTCCTGAAAGCCTTCTCAGAGAACTTCTGGCTTCCGAAATGGATGTCAGAGGTAAGAAGAACCGATATGTCTTCGTCAGCCATCCTGGGCTTTTTCAAAGGGACATCGGGGAAAATAATCGATCTGCAGAACAGTCTTGAATTCGAAACGTGGAATGATATTCCTACGACGGAGTCTGGAATAAGCCTGTTAATCTTCTCCTTTAACTCTCTATTGCCATCCTTCGGAAGCATTATCTTGGCCGTGAACTCCGGGTCCTCCACTACAAGATAGTTCTCCCGCTTCTCGTAGATCATGCCTATTGTCCTCCCCTCAGAGCGGTCTGGGAGGCTGCACGCTTTCTTCAAAGGATAGTATGAAGCCATGTCCGCTCTACTCCTAAGTATTGAAGAGATTTTAGAATACCTGTCGGAGAAAAAGCGTTTCCTTGCCTCAAGATCGTCTGAAACAGGCTTAGCATCATAAGACTTCAAAACATCCACCTTGGCCTCCACTTCTTTAGCCGAGACCTGAGGGTGCACACCAATAGATATCTCCGTCTTTCCCGTCAAGCTGCTTAAAACATGTGTAACAGTCTCCTTGGATACGACTACGCTGCCCCCTGGTTCCTTGGCCTCTCCCGCAAGCTTGTCAAACAGGCTTTGAAAATCGTTCTCTCCACAGTTTTCAACAATTATTGAAAGAGCCTCAGGGTTAAGCAGTATTCCTCGACGAGCCGCCTCCGTTAAGACTTTTCTCCTCACAGCCTCCTTGCCCTGGTTCAACCGGTTATGAACCGGAGGCCTGGGTTTTAAACTAAACCTTATCCTAGTTTAAACGCTGTAAGCCTCCTTTCAACTAGGGTAGCCGGAGAAAGTTTATTTACCTTAATTCAGGTTACCCAGTAGGTCCGGAATGTCTAAAGAAAGCTCAAAGAAGAAGGATAAGCGTAGGGCAAGGCTCCCAGCGGGGACAGCTGGGCTTTTAAGCACTCTCGGGGAGAAGGGCAAGGGTTTTCAAATTAAACCCATAATAATCGTCGTACTATCCGTTATTCTCATCGCAGTAAGTATTCTAATCCGCATAATAGGTATATGAGAGGTTGTCCTCTAAAGACGCTTCCCGTCACTTCAGGGTCTTCCTTTCATTTCCTTCCCTACGCATAATCCTGTCTGCAAGCCTTCTAGTCGAGCTCCTGATTTCAATAATGTTTTTTACATCGTGCCCTTTCTTAAAAACAGTTCCTCAAGCGTTAATCCTCATCTTCTCTCCCTCCCTATTCTCGTTTCTGATACACCTGTTCTTCTTCCGTGGAGACAGAGTTTTCACGCTTAGGAGGCTTCTAGCTCTCCAACTCGTCCAGGAAACGCTTTACGCCGCTCTCCTACTCGCCGGATCCATACTGCTGTTTCTCCTACCCTTAGAGCCATGTAGCATCCTCCTTCTGTTAACCACGTTCGGCATCGCAACCTCCTCATTCATCTCAACACTTGTCCTACTTGGCTTCTGCAGGAGGAGCATTCCAATCGCCCTCGGCGCATCATTACTCCACATCACTCTACAGTCGTTGCGTTGGCTTATCTTAAGCATGATTCTGCTAGAAAACTGGGTTAACATAGTCTCAGCACTCATGTCCGCCTTCTCCGCAAGTATTTTTTTCCTAGTGGCTCTTAGGTTAAAACAGGGTGGGAGAGTCCCACCTTTAAGAATCTTCCAGGCTTATTTAGACTATTATTTCAACAAGAATGAGGGTTCTCTAGAGACGCTACTTGAAGAGATGAGTGAAGAAAACAGGCTGAGGCTCTCTCTGATCAATCTTACTCCTGAGGATGAGCCTCCTTTAATGGTTGCTGGCGTAGCTGTGCACTTCGGGCCGTTCGGCACCGTTGGCAGTAGTCCTCTGCCAAGCTACTTGGTTAAAGAGCTTGAGAAGAATGGTCGCAGGATATTAATGCTCCGCTTCCTATCGAACCATAGTCTTAACCTGCCTTCTAAAAACGAGGTTAAGAAAATAGGGGAAGCAATACTGGGAGCGTTGAATTCGGCGGCGCGTTTAGGAGAATGCTCCGCAAGCTTCTCGCAGAAAGAGGCTGAAGGATACTGTGTTACTGCGATACGCATAGGCTCATACTGTATCGTTTTCCTATCGTGCCCAGGATATTCTTCAGAGGATCTTCCACCGGAATGGCTTCCCAAGCTATCTAAAATTATCAGTGAACACGGTTTAATCCCGCTCCTAATATCTGATGCGCATAACTCCATAGACTCGTCAAGCTGGAGAATATTCGAGCCTGATGAAAGTAAATTCGCAAATCTGTTTAAGGAGGCGATAGATTGTTTAACACGAATCCCGCAGGAACCGTTGAAAATCGGGTTTAACAGGCTCAGGCCTAATGGTCTTCCAAATGATGAAATTGGTCCAGGAGGGGTCTCGACCTTGGTTTTAAACATAGGTGACATGAGTCGCGCTATAATTATAGTTGACGGCAACAACATGGTTAAGGGTTTGCGGGACTACTTGGTTAACAGTCTTAAGAGTCAGCTCGGCCTATCAGCGCTCGAGATAGTTACAACCGACACGCATCTTCTAACAGGATTGAAACATGCTAGGAAAGGGTATTTCCCAGTCGGGTTTAAAACTGGAAGGGAGCTACTGCTTGAGGCATGCAAGGACTCGTTGAACAACGCTATGAGACATCTCTCACCATGTAAGGCAGAAGCATATGTGGGTGAGGCGGAGGTTAAAGTAACCGGAAGCCTTTTCAACGAGCTTGAGAAGCTTGTCGAACACTCGGAGAAGATGGTTCTGCTTTCAATGATGCTCTCCGTGTTTTTAACAGGTTTTCTCTTCCTCGTGCTTTAGCTAAGTTGAATGAGGGTTTTTGAAAACTATTTCGATGACTGGGACCATTCTAGAACTACCCGTGCCGCTAGCATCCTCCACTATCCTTATTTCAAGGATTTGAGCCCCCGCCATGCTTCTCCGGAGGAGATTCGCCACGTCGACAGCCCTAGAAATGTTTTCTCCTCTCCCTCTTATCGTAAGGGTTCCACTTCCACTGTTGAAGACCGTGATGCAGGCAGTAACGTAGTTCCAAGGCTTCTTTCTTCCAACAACCACCACAGCGTTGCTATTCAGCTTCAATCATCTCCACTTCACTGTCCGGCGTAACCTCTACAATTATTCTTCCGACTCCTCTTTCCCTGACATTGCACCATTTTATTCTAACTCCTCTTCCAGACGTTAACCCGGATATTTTACTTGAGTTATCGCGCCACGCCACTACTTCAACCAACCCCGTGTCGTCAACTAGGTTGAGGCGGCATACTTTTATGTTTTCGCCTGAGGCTGAAGTAACCTCCTGCTCCTCAGGCTTCATGGAGACAACACCCTCAACATGAATCTTCCTTAAGCCTGGTTCAAGCTCGCTCACCCTATACGCTTTCTCAGGGATCTTTAAGTCTAGAGTACTCTCCTCAATGTCGACTATTGTTGTGGACGAGGTTGTGCTGAGCAACACCTGTCTCCCCACGCTCCTGGGAACCAGATTTAGAAAAGATATTTTCTTGCCCTCGGCATTCATCTGCCTAAGCCTATCTATAAGACTATCCCAAACTGTTAAAACACCGTAAGTTTCTCCGTCTGAAACAATAATATCCATCACCCTCCTACTCCTACCTCGGGTGGGGAAAATATTGTCTTTAAACATCTTAAGTATGTAAAGCTTAAGGTTAACAGGTTTACCGGTGCTTACTTTAGAGAGGGTTGAGTACTCCGCCTCCCCCGCCTTGCTCAAGACCTCTAAATACCCCAGCGAGTCAAGCTCAAGCTCAAGGTTTCCGCTTAATCCCTTCCTAACCCTGGCCCCCGCCACTAGAACGCTAGCGAAAACATCTTTCTCAGATATCCTGCTGGAGTGTTCATGCCAGAGGGTTAAGGGTATTCTGATATCTCCGTCCGCTAAAACAATTCTCCTAACCGTCCTCTCCACGCTCTTGGAGTCTGAGAACCTCTTAAGCTCTGAAACCCCGATCACCACAGCCTTAACGTTAACAATATTGTCCTCGTAGCTTACTTCCCCTAGGGGTTTGAAGAACGCTTCCCTCAAAGGAATATCCGGGCTCTCCTCAACCTTTGAAACACTCCCCATGTTACCAAGATGTATCTCGATTGTTCCAAGCCTTCCCTCCTTACTGTATGCCCTGCTTACCCTAATAGCGTCCCCGGCCCTAATGTTTAATTCTTGAAGCAAACCTGCTTTCTCCCTCCAAAAATACAGGTAGCACCATCCTGAGGAATCCCCTAGGATAACTCTAGTTATAGGAATCTTCTCACCGTTAGACTCAACCTCCTTCGGCTCAAGTATTGCAATAATTCTTCCACGAGTCGAAATGCTTGCGAGTCCTGAGACTATGTTACTGATCTTAATCTCCTTCTCAAGCGAAACTTCCTCAAGCCTAATGCCCAGCTCGTTAGCTATGCTGAACACTGCCCAAACCTCCCTGTAAGCCTCACTGACCCTTGCCTCCTTCTTCTTCTCCTCTATTCTCCGCATAAGCTCCTCCCTAGTAATATCCCTCCTCCTGTCTAGAATTGCCTCAACGTACCTCCGCATAAGCTCCTCTCTAGACATGCCTACATCCCTCTCCCATCCCGGACCCAGCTAAATACACATGTTTAAAACAGTATTTACGCATACCTCTTGAAAATCAATGTTTAACCGTCTTCTTAGCTATAAAGTAGATTATAATTATTAAAACACCCACTGCTAAAACCAGTGAAACATTATCCAGCATAGCTATGAACTCGTTTGCAGTCATATTGGAAACTGCCACAATAAAGGTTAATAAGCTTTATTTACAGTTAAAACCTAAGCAAGGTGGAGCGGGTTGAGCAAAGATAAGGGCGTGAAATTCCCCATTTCAGAAGCATTCGCCTTCAGCTTGGAAAGCATACGGTCCAGGTTCAGCAGGGCACTCATAACCATGGCTTCAATCATCCTAGGAATCGCATTTCTATCCTTCCTCCTGACAACCGGAAGAATAGTGTCAATACTATACCAAGAGGAGTCAGGCGTAGTTGTACAGACCTACCAGATCTGGATGGCGATCATAGCAATACTCATATGCTCAGTGGGAATCGTGAACACAATGCTCATGAGCGTGACGGAGAGATACAAGGAGATAGGAACCATGAAATGCCTGGGCGCAATGAGCTCGCACGTGATAGAAATATTCCTGATAGAGGCTTTCCTACTGGGCTTAGTAGGGGGAGCAATAGGTGCCGTTGCAGGATGGGGTGTAGCAACACTATGGCAATACTTTTCAAGAGCAAACCCTGACATAATCTTCAACGCAATCAGGCTATGGATGGAGTTTTTCGTCCCCTCCGGCCCTAATGATCTGCTTGTGCTTTTGTCAAACCCGTTGATAGACATAATCCTAGGCGTATTCATCGCATTAATATCTTCCTTAGTCCCTGCATACATTGCTTCCAAGCTTAGCCCAACGGAAGCATTAAGGTATGAAGCGTAAGAGGTGAATGAGAAATGGCTTTAAGATATGAGTACGCGGTTGAAACTGAAGACCTAGCGAAATACTACGTGATGGGGCCAATAACAGTTAAAGCATTAGACGGAGTAAGCGTAAGAATCAGAAGATCAGAATACCTCTCAGTAATGGGTCCCTCAGGAAGCGGTAAAACAACATTCTTCAACATGATCGGAGGATTAGACAGGCCCACCCGTGGAAAAGTCTTCATCGACGAGGTTGACATAGCCAGCCTAGACGCATACGAACTCGCATGGCTGAGGGCAAAGAAAATAGGATACGTGTTCCAAACCTTCAACCTAATACCCGTGCTAACAGCAATGGAAAACGTTCTACTACCAATGATATTCACAGGCGTCGAAAGAGATGAGAGAATGAGAAGAGCAAGAGAAATGCTCACAAGAGTCGGCCTAGGAGAAAGACTGGACCACAAGCCCGGAGAACTCTCAGGTGGACAACAGCAGAGAGTAGCAGTAGCAAGAGCCTTGGTGAACGACCCTGTCATAGTCCTTGCAGACGAGCCGACAGGAAACCTTGACCTCCACACAGGACTAGAAATAATCAACCTGCTGAAAGCACTCAACACAGAGAAAAAAGTCACAATAATAAACGCAACACACGACCTCAAAATGATCGACGTCTCGGACAGGATCCTCTGGATACGCGATGGTAAGATTGAGAGAATTGAGACTAGGGCTGAGGTTGCTGTCAAGGAAGTAGAGTAGTCCTAAACCGTTTTCTAAGTTTTTCAGATGCTGCTGGAGTAAGCGTTATTTACAAGACTGTTTTAACGAGTACTGTTTAAAACAGTTTTAAAAGATTTGAGGAAGTACTCTATTTCCTTTTTACCCTCGTATCCGACGTTCCCTATTCTGGTGGTTTCATCTCTCAGCCTGCCCATTCCTCTTGCAATAAGTATCCCATATTCGTCGTACAGTTTCTTGATTGTTTTGGGGGCGTCAAAACCCTTGTTTTTGAAAACTATTATTGATATGGAGCGGTGTTCCTTTTCCCGTGGGAAAATCTCAACCCCCTCGGATTCCAGAAACCCGTATATCATTTCAGCATTCTCCCTGTGTCTCCTCATCCTCTCGTCGTAACCCTCCTCCCTCAGGATTTCAAGTGCTTCAGCAATCCCGTAGATTAGCGGGATGGCTGGAGTGAAGGGAGTCTCCTTCTTCAAGTGGAACCTGTGTATTTTCTCAATGTCGAGGTAGAAGCTTCTCCTCCTAGGGTTGTTCAACCCTTTTTCAAGAGCCCTCTCGCTGACTGATGTGAAGGATAGTCCAGGCGGTCCTCCAAGCCCCTTCTGGCTGCAGGTCACACAGACATCAACACCCCACTTATCTGTGTAGAACGGTTCAACACCGAGGCTTGAAACAGTGTCTGCGAAAACCAGTATGTCCTTGCCTCTAACAGCGTTACGGAGTTCCTCCATCATTCTGAAGGTTACGCCTGTCGAAGTCTCGTTATGAAGTATGAAAACGCTCTTCACATCCTCCTCCTCGACCACGCTGGTTATCTCCCTGAGGCTCGGGAGGCTTCCCCACTCCGCTTTAACAGTTACAGGCTCAGCGCCAATCTTCAAAGCGTTTTCAACAGCCCTCTCAGTGAAGTCTCCGAAGTCAGGTATGAGTACCTTCTCCCCTTCGTAGACAAAGTTCTGGAAAACCATGTCCACTCCTGAGGTGCCGGAGCCGCTTATGATGTAGACATTGTTCTCAGTCTGGAAGACGTGTTTCAAGCCTTCCTCAACCTTGTCGTATAAACTATGGAATTCCTCCCCTCGATGGTTTATTATCGGCTTAGCCATCGCCTTTAAAACTCTCTCTGGAAGAGTTATCGGACCGGGTATGAGCAGCATAGGTGTCTTCTGAGCCATTCCCCTACGATGGGTTTAAAGTGGGGTTTTTAATCTTTCGGAAACTAGCCAGCATTTCCAAGCCATTCAGTAAACCCTGTTTCACACTCATATGTGTAGGATATTCTGAGCAGGGTTGCCTCGTTGAAACGGTCTCCTATAAGCTGCAGGCCGACGGGCAGAGAGTCTGCGAAGCCTGCTGGAAGACTTATCGCCGGTAGCCCTGCAAGGTTGACGGCAACAGTCTCAACATCCATCATGTACATCTCCAGCGGTGAGAGGAGTCCACCTATCTTCCAGGGTAAGACGGGCATGGTTGGAGTCGCTAAAACATCGAAATCTTTAAACAGGAGTTTGAAATCATCATGTATTTTTCTTCTGACCCTACAGGCCTTTATGTAGAAGTCCTCCTTGTAGCCTGCGGAGAGCACGAAGGTGCCTAGGAAAATTCTTCTCTTAACCTCGTCTCCGAAGCACTCAGTCCTAATCTTAACAAGCTGGTCCTCCCACCTGCCTTCTGCACGCTTACCACCGTAACGTATGCCGTCGAACCTGGCTAGGTTGCTTGAACACTCAGCCATCGCTATTATGTAGTAGGCTGGGAGAGCATACTTCATAGAGGGCATCGAGACTTCTTCAACTAGGCAACCCGCTTTTTCAAGAACCCTTATAGCTTCGTAGATTTTGCTTGAAACCTTTTCGTCAACGTTTTCAAAACCCTCTTTTATCAAACCGATTCTGAGTCCATCGGGCTTCTTTAAAGCCTCCTCAACATAGTTCGGTACAGGCTGGCTTGATGTAGTTGAATCCCGTAAATCCTTTCCCGCTATTACTTGAAGCAACAAGGCTGCAGGCAGGATGCTCCTCGCCATCGGCCCTATTTGGTCAAGGCTGCTCCCATACGCTATTAAACCGTAACGTGAAACCCTGCCGTACGTCGGCTTCAATCCAACTACTGAGTTGAAGGCAGCTGGGTTCCTTATGGATCCTCCGGTGTCGCTCCCCAAGGCAAGCTCCACAGCCCCGCATGCTGTTGCAACCGCGCTTCCCCCGCTGCTTCCCCCAGCAACCCTGGAGTGGTCGAAAAAGTTTCTTGTAGGGCCGAAGAAAGAGGTTTCCGTGCTTGAACCCATTGCAAACTCATCCATGTTGGTCTTACCTATTATAATGCCGTCCTCCCTCTTTATTCTCTCAATAACTGTAGCATCGTAGACTGGAACATAGTTTTCAAGCATTTTCGATGAACATGTTGTCCTCAAGCCTCTCGTAGAAATATTGTCTTTAACCGCTATTATTAGGCCAGCCAGACTTCCCAGTTTCTCACCCTTATCCATCCTGCGCTTAATCTCCTCAGCCTTCCTGACCGCCCCCTCTCTGTCAAATGTTATGAAAGCGTTTAACTCTTTAGTTGCCTCAATTTTTTCAAGGGCCCTGTAAACCTTTTCTACAGGGTCAGTGAAACCTTCTTTGACTCCCGCCTGTTCTAAGATGCTGCTCACCCCAGCACTTGGCCTGAAACGAACCATCTCTCCTCTCTATCCCCCACATTCTTGAAAGCATCATCTTCAGCAAGGGTTCCAGCCGGCTCGTCCTCTCTCAGGGACTCGTTAACCTCAGTAACATAGGTCATTGGCTCCACATCCAGCTGGAGGCTTCTTATAGTGTCAAAATACTCCAGTATCTCGTTAATATCTTTCTCAAGCTTCTCAATCTCGGTTTCGCTTACAGATATTCTGCAAAGCTTAGCGTAATGCAGTATTTCCTCCTTCGAGATCACTATCTTCCCGCTCATCTGGATAATCTTCTTTCCCTCTAAGGATGCCTATTTATCGGTTTCCTTCGCCAGCAGGCTTTAGCAGGAGATTTGATGATTCAAAGTTTTGAAATATAAATTAGAGGAAATACTGGCTTAAAAGGCTGATTCTCCTGCTTGCAACACTTATCGAAGAGAAACTGATTTTTCTCTAGGTTGAATGAGCATGCTTAAATGTTCGAATGCACAAATGTATACATGTATACATTTGAACAGAATTTTTTATATATTGCTTTTCTGGCCACGGCCCTGTGGCGAAGAAAACGAATATTACTGTTAAAAAGCGTCTGGCAAATAGGCTGCTTCAGAAAAATCTGAGGCTTGAAGTAAAGGAGATTCCGTATGAGAGCCCGATCAAAGTTTTCTCTAAGCTGGTTGAGGATTATGAATACGTTTACCTTTTAGAGTCTGTTGAAGGTCCAAGGAAGCTTGCTGAATTCTCCTTTATAGGTTTCAACCCGAGTAGGATTATTAAGGTTAAGGATGGTAAAGCGGAGGTTCTTGGTGAAGACAGGATTGCATATGACACAGGTGACCCACTGGAGATCGTTAGGGAGGAGGTTTATGCTAAGAGGTTTTTCCACGAAGGCTTCCGCTTTGCAGGTGGGGCAGTAGGCTATATTTCTTACGATGCTGTCAGGTACTGGGAGAACCTTCCATCCAACACTCTGGACGACCTTGGCTTCCCAGATCTGGAGATGGGGGTTTACGGAGACGGGATTGTTTTTGAACACGCTAAGAGGAGAGCATACTATTTTCACACGGGTGAAAACAGGATTGGTGAAATTGAGGGGAAACTTAGATCCAGTAAAAGCCTTGGAGAGCTCGGGTTCAGCAAGCCTAAGCCGAATATTTGCAAAGAAGACTTCGAGATCCTCGTCAACAAGGCTAAGCAGTATGTTTTCAACGGTGATATTTTCCAAGTCGTATTCTCTAAGCGTTACAGCTTCAATATTCGGGGCAGCCTACTCCGCTTCTACAGGGAGTTGAGACGTATCAACCCCTCTCCATACATGTATTTTCTGAAGCATGGTGAAAGATGGGTAATCGGCTCAAGCCCGGAGATGCTTGTCAGGGTTGAGAATAGGGTTGTTGAAACATATCCTATAGCTGGCACCCGCCAGAAAACCGGGGATAGAGAGAGGGACAGTGCTTTGACAAGAGAGCTTCTTGCAGACCCTAAGGAGCGGGCGGAGCACGTGATGCTCGTAGACCTCGCTAGAAACGATGTTGGGAGAGTATCGGAGTACGGGTCTGTAAAGGTGCCTGAGTTCATGGTTGTCCACGAGTATAGTCATGTTCAACATATTGTATCTAAGGTTACGGGGCTTCTTTCACCGGGGAAAGATTGTTTTGACGCTTTAAGGTCGATGTTGCCTGCTGGAACCGTGTCAGGAGCTCCAAAGGTTAGAGCGATGGAGATAATAGAGGAGCTTGAGCCGACGCGGAGAGGGCCTTATGCTGGTGCAGTAGGATACTTTTCCTACAATGGCAATGCTGACTTCGCCATAACAATTAGAACGCTTCTCGTTAACAGGGGCAGGGGGCATATTCAGGTTGGTGCTGGCATCGTTGCTGACTCTGACCCTGAGCGAGAATGGTTTGAAACCGAGTATAAGGCTGGGGCCTTGATGAAGGCTTTAAGCCAGGCGAGTGGAAGAACATGAGGGTTCTGCTAATAGATAATTACGATTCCTTCGTCTACAATATTGCCCAATACTTAGGTGAGCTTGGCGCCTCGGTAATCGTTTTCAGGAATGATGCGATAAGTGTGGATAAGGCTAGGCGTCTCAAGCCTGACAGGATAGTAATATCTCCCGGGCCTGGGACTCCTGAGGACAAGAAGTATTTTGGAAGCTGCGCTTCAATAATACGTAGCCTCGGCACAAGGATCCCGGTGTTAGGAATATGCCTCGGCCACCAGGGTATTGCTTACGCATTTGGAGGAAAGGTTTCTCACGCTAGTAGGCTTATGCATGGGAAGACCAGCATGATAAAGCATGATGGGAAAAGCGTTTTCAAAGGTGTTTCAAACCCGTTTGAAGCAACACGCTACCATTCTCTGGTTGTAAGCGCTTTCCACATACCCTCCTGCCTAAAGATATCTGCATACTCTCTTGAGGACTGCGAGGTCATGGGTTTAAGACACGCTGAGTATCCTGTTGAGGGAATACAGTTCCATCCCGAGTCTATTCTAACCCGCGAGGGAAAGCGGATTCTAAAGAACTTTCTTGATAGGGGTGTCTAGGCTTGATAAGAGAGTGCATAGCTAAGCTTGTTGAGGGCAAGGGCCTGACTGCTACTGAGGCTGAGGAAGCCATGTCTGAAGTTATGTCGGGAAAGGCAAGTGAGGCGCAGATAGCCTCCTTCCTAACTGCCTTAAGAATGAAGGGTGAGACTGTTGAGGAGATCACTGCGTTCGCATCTGTGATGCGGAGATTCTGCCACCGGATAAGGCCGAGGGTTAACGGTAGGCTTGTTGACACTTGTGGAACAGGCGGGGACAATGTTAAAACTTTTAACGTGAGCACGATAGCTGCCTTCATAGCTGCTGGAGCCGGAGTGCTTGTCGCCAAGCATGGAAACCGGTCAGTCACAAGTAAGTGTGGTAGTGCAGACCTTCTTGAAGCATTAGGCTTCAACCTTAACATGACTCCGGAAATGGTGGAGAAATCCATAGAGGATGTTGGAATAGGATTCATGTTCGCCCCTGTTTTCCACCCTGCTATGAAGCATGCGATCGGGCCTAGGAAGGAGATTGGGATAAGAACAGTATTCAACATCCTCGGACCCTTAACTAATCCTGCTGGCGCCAACGCCCAGCTGCTGGGAGTTTACCACCAGAGCCTCCTGAAGCCTCTTGCAAGCACTCTTAGAAACTTGGGGACGGAGAGCGCAATGGTTGTACATGGCTTAGATGGCTTGGATGAAATATCTATCGTAGGTAGGACGAGAATGATGATAGTGATAGATGGGAAGGTTTATTCGAAATACATCGAGCCTGAGGACCTAGGTTTGAAAAAGGCTGGTAGAAGACTCATCGAGGTTTCTTCAAAGGAGGAGAGTGTCAGAATAGCCTTCAGAATATTAAACAACCGTGTTAACGATGATCAGAATCTTGCTCCGAAGCGCGACATGGTTCTGGCGAACGCTGCTGCAGCAATAATGGTTGGGGGCAAGGCTAGGGGCCTCCGTGAAGCGGTTGAAGTCGCCAGGGAATCGATTGAAAACGGCTCAGCCTACGAGAAGCTTAAATCATTCATAAAGTATAGTGGTGGAAGCCTTTCAGTTCTAGAGGAGCTTGAGAAGAATGGTTGACTTCATAGATAGGATTGTTGGAGACGTTAAGAGCACAGTTGAATCAGGCTACTATGATGTTAAGCCGGTTAAACATGAGCATGTTAGTTTAAAGAACGCTATACTCTCATGCGTTAAAAACCCCATCATAACTGAGTTTAAAACAGCATCTCCGTCGAAAGGGGTTTTCAAGAGGATTGGAAGCGTTGAGGAAACAATCTTGTCTATGAAAAAAGCTGGTGCAACAGGGATTTCGATACTGACGGAGCCAAAGCATTTCCACGGATCCTTAGAGGTGTTTAGCCTGATTAGAAGAGCCTTGGATCTTCCACTTCTAATGAAGGATTTTATAATAAGCAGGGTGCAGGTGGAGGCTGCTTCAAGAATCGGAGCAGATGCTGTTCTGCTTATTCAAGCTTTGTTCGACAGAGGCTATTCAGAAATCGGGCTGGAAGAAATGGTTAAGATTGCCCACTCCCACGGGCTGGAGGTGCTGCTTGAAACACATACGGAGAGCGAATTCCTTAGGGCATTAGGTTCGGAGGCAGATATGGTTGGCATAAATAACAGGGATCTCTCAACCTTCAGCGTTGATATTAACACTACCAGTAGAATACTCAGTAAACATAGTCATCACGGCAAGGTGGTTGTAAGCGAGAGCGGGATAGAATCCCCAGTGCACATACGCCTCCTCAAGGAAGCCGGTGCGAAAGCATTTCTAGTGGGGACTGCAATAATGCTTGCAGATAATATTGAGGTTAAGGTCAGGCAGCTTGTAGAGGCTTGATTATAATGGTTAAGGTTAAGATATGTGGAATAACGAGGGAGGAGGATCTTGAGGATGCTGTAAGCGCTGGAGCCGATATCGTCGGGTTCATAGTCGACGTGCCCTCCTCCCCGAGAAGCCTTAAGCCTCAGGATGCTACACACTTAATCTCGAAGGTTCCAAGCAGTGTCAGCAGCGTCGCCGTCACCGTCCTCAGGGATTTAGACGGCTTAACTAAGGTTTTCAACCTTGGTGCAGACTATCTTCAGCTTCATGGTGAGCCAAGTCTCATAGTCAACCTGGCTAAGGAAGGCTTTTTGAAAAAGGATGTGATAGGAGTGGTTAATGCTAGGCTTCCCAACGCGTTGAAGCTTGCAATCGACTATTCTCAGCTTTTCAAAATAGTTTTACTGGACAGTCTGAGAAACGGTTGTTTAGGAGGCTCCGGTGAGACTCATGACTGGAGAGTTAGTAGGATGATACGGGATACTATTCAACCCCGGCCCCTTATCCTAGCTGGAGGATTAACGCCTGAAAACGTTGGGATAGCTGTTTCAACAGTTAAGCCTTATGGGGTGGATGTTTCAACAGGTGTTGAAGCCAAGCCCGGTGTTAAAGACCGTGAAAAGGTTTTCAAGTTCATCAGTGAGGCGAAGAAGGTGGGAGAGTGAGCTTGTCATCATCTTATCCTGAGAGGGGTAAATTTGGACGCTACGGCGGAATGTTTGTCCCTGAGACACTTATGCCTGCACTTGAAGAACTGGAGGCTGCTTACCTAAGGCTTAAGGATGAACCGGAGTTTAAGAGAGATCTAAAACATTATCTTGAAAAGTTTGCTGGTAGGCCGACACCCCTCTACTACGCTGCAAACCTGACTGAGAAGCTTGGTGGATCAAAAATATATCTTAAGAGGGAGGATCTTGCGCACGGTGGAGCCCATAAGATAAACAATACTGTTGGTCAAGCTCTCCTTGCAAAAAGAATGGGTAAGAAAAGAGTTATCGCTGAGACCGGTGCAGGCCAGCATGGTGTTGCCACGGCGATGGCCTGTGCAGCACTAGGCTTGAAGGCTGAGGTCTACATGGGCGTTGAAGACATGGAGAGGCAGAGGCTGAACGTCTTCAGAATGAGGCTTCTCGGGGCTGAGGTTCACCCAGTTGAATCAGGCTCCAAAACACTGAAGGATGCTATAAACGAGGCGTTGAGAGACTGGGTTACAAATGTTCAGACAACATATTACTTGATAGGGTCGGTGGTAGGCCCGCATCCTTACCCGATGATAGTCAGAGATTTTCAAAGCGTAATCGGGCTTGAGATGAGGGAGCAGATCCTTAAGATGGAGAACAGGCTTCCGGACGCTGTAGTCGCCTGCGTCGGAGGTGGGAGCAACGCTATTGGTGCATTCTACCCGTTTATCAAAGACGAGGAGGTTGAGCTTTACGGGGTTGAGGCGGCGGGTGAAGGGATTGAAACAGGTAGGCATGCTGCAAGCCTGTGCGCAGGCTCTGAGGGAGTGTTCCACGGCATGTTGTCCTACGTTCTTCAAGACGAGTATGGCCAGATATTGACAACTCACAGCGTCTCCGCTGGGCTTGACTACCCTGGAGTTGGGCCTGAACACAGTTTTCTCAAGAGTATTGGACGTGTTAAGTATGATGCTGTCACCGATGAGGAGGCGCTGGAGGCTTTCGTCGAACTTTCTAGGACAGAGGGCATAATGCCTGCGCTGGAACCCTGCCACGCACTCGCATATGCTAGGAAGCTGGCGAAGAAGATGAGTAGGAGCGAAATCATGATTGTGAACCTTTCGGGGAGAGGGGATAAGGATGTTGAGGTTGTTGCAAGCAGGCTGGGGGTGAATATATGAGCATAGCTGAAACATTCAGGAGGCTTAGAAAGCTTAACGAGGGTGCGCTGATAGCCTATGTCACCGGAGGAGACCCCTCGCCGAAATACACTCCGATGATAGTGGAGGCACTGGTTGAAGGCGGTGCTGACATAGTGGAGATTGGAATACCTTTCTCCGACCCTATAGCTGACGGGCCTGTCATACAAGCTTCTGATGTGCGTGCTCTAAATGCGGGTACAACTCCTAAGACTGTTCTCAACATCGTCAAGGAGGCTAAGAGGATTGTTAACACGCCGATTGTCCTGATGACATACCACAACATAGTTTTCAGAATGGGTGTCGGGAAATTCTTAGACGAATCCAGTAGGAATGGTGTTGACGGCATTATTGTAGTAGATCTTCCTGTGGAGGAGGCTGCTGAATATAAGGAGGCTGCTGAGAAGCATGGTGTCGACACTGTTTTCCTAGCAACACCGTCAACATCACTTGAGCGGCTTGAGAAAATTCTAAACATGGCTTCAGGCTTCCTATACTTGGTCTCGGTTTTCGGCGTAACCGGCATGAGGGAACAGGTCGCCCAGCTTACTGTTCAAACAATAAGAAGACTACACCCCTACACCTTAAACAGAGTTCCTCTGGCAGTGGGATTTGGAATATCTAGACCTGAACACGTTAAATCAGTAATATCCTGTGGAGCAGACGGTGCGATCGTCGGCAGCGCCTTCGTAAAACTTGTTGAGAAAAACCATGGAGATGCAGCAAGCCTTTTATATGATTTGAAAGCATCTGCAAGAAGCATGAAGCTTGCTGCAAAAAAAGGAGAGCCGTCTCCACAACTAGAGACGAGAGATATTTAGATTTAATGCCGCTATGGGAGTTCTCTTCCAGCAACCCTTACTATAGCCTGTGAAAAGTTGAGTTTTATTGAGCGCCTGCTTCCTCCATCTGCCGCCTAACGGATTCAGGTATCTCTGGGAAACTGGTCTTCATTTTCTGTGAAGCTAGGACGGAAGCTTCCTTCAGAATCTGGTCTGCCTCACTGCCTGTTGAAACATAGGGCTCGTATCCGGAGACTTCTCCCGCCTGTATCAGCACCCTGTTCATCATGTCCTCTATCTGCCTTAGGCTGTCAGCCACCTGGGGTGCAACATTCCTTATTTCTCCTCCAACCTTGTTAACCACGTTTACGATCGGACCCAGAACCTTGAGCGTCTCCTTGAAATCTATAGTGTCTTCAAGCCTAAGTATTACTCTTTCAAGAGCAAGCCTGTTGCTTAGAATTATTTTACCCATCTTCCTTACCTGCGCAACCTCGTTCGCGTAGACTAGGGCACGAGAATTATCTCGTTCAACTAGGGCTTTCTCAACCTCTTTAAAAAGCTGTTCATCCCTCGTCTTAATCCTATTGTAGATTCGATCCAGATTCTGCTCCTGAATCTTCAACATTCCAACCGCTTCCTTTAAAGCGTCTTGAAACGTGTGTTGATCCGTCGGCTGTGGAGGCGGCTGTGGTTTCTTCCCGAATAATGGGCTCATTTTTGACAAGGATGCTCTCCACCGTAGCTTAAATATTTTATGTGTGAAGGTTTATTGTAAGAAAACAAGGTTTACAAGATATGGCGCACATAGGGTCCGATATGGAAAGCCGGCGAGAAACCGAGGAACACTATGAGTAGGGAAAGTCCCCCGGCTTGCTGTATACATGTAAACCTGAGACGGATAAAACTTAATAGGAATCCTTTACCCTAGTCAGTCTGGAAGAGACGTGTCCAGCTTAAGCTGGCGGAGTGAGCTTGAAAGGACTGCGATAAGAAAAGCGCATGAAGCTGTCAGCTTGGACAGTCAGGGTGACTATAAGTCTGCTTCAAGGCTCTACAGGGAAACGATTGAAATACTTATGCAGCTCTATACTCTAGCCGATAATGAGAATATTAAGAGGGTTTACTTGGATAGGATAAGGGAGTACCAGAAGAGGGTTGAGAAGCTGGATGGTTTGGCGAAGAGGAAGGAGGAGGTTGTTTACGTTGATAAAACCGAGAAGAAGGAGGATGAAGACAAATGGCTTCAGGATGTTGTCCTCATAGAGAAGCCCTCCGTAAAATGGGATGATATCATAGATTTGGATGAGGCTAAGAAGAAGCTTTACGTCAACGTAATCTTCCCAACCATACGGCCGGATGTTTACAAGCTTCCCTGGTCTACGGGAATACTTTTCTATGGTCCACCGGGATGCGGTAAAACGCTTCTAGCCGCCGCCTTGGCCAATAGCATTAGGGCAACATTCTACTTGGTTAAAGCTTCCTCGATACTCTCCAAATGGCTTGGCGAATCTGAGAAGAACATATCTAAGCTTTTCGAACATGCGAGGAAGAACAGTAGTTCAAGCGAGCCGGCGATAATGTTCATAGATGAGGTTGAAAGCATAGTCGGCACACACATCTATGAGACTGGCGGTGAGGCGAGGGCGAGACTACAGCTGCAGCAGGAGATGGATGGCTTAATGAGTAAGGGTAAGGTTGGACATGTGTATGTGATTGCTGCAACGAATAACCCGTGGCTGCTTCCAGACGCTTTTCTAAGAAGGTTTGAGGAGAGGCTGTATGTTCCTCCTCCAGACCAGAGGGCGAGAAAAAGGCTTTTCATGTACTTCACTTCTAAGCTTAGCCTTAAGCCACCCATATATTACGATGAGCTTGCCCGTTTAACCGAAGGCTATTCTGCGCATGATATTGAAAACATTTGTAAGGATGCTTTCAAAATAACGATTGAGGAATTCTTTGGGCAGGGTGACCCTATGAAGGGTAATCCAAGACCTGTAACCATGGATGACCTGACTAAAGCAATAAGGAACAGGAGTAGCAGCATAGGCAAGGAAAGCATTGCTAAGATGGAGGAGTGGAGGAAGGAGAAGGCTTCTACTTAAACAGGCTCCTCCTCACGTTTTATTACCACTTTTCTCTCCCTGACAAGCTCGTCCAAAAGTTTTTCGACCTCCTCCTTCTCCATTGAAAGGTCTTTTGCACACTTCTCGACACTAAAGGAGCTTGAATTCGCCTTAAGGTATTCGAAAACCCTTTGCTTCACTTCCTCCCTCAGAGTAATGGTTTGAGGCACCTTTGGGAAAGTGTTCTCCAGCTTCATTAAGGCAAGCTTCTCAGCATCCTTAATCACCTTCTCAACCTCGTTGTCCATGGCTTCTACTTTAACATCGGTTGTCTTAGTTATTATAGAAGATGCTTCCTCAAGCTTAGTCTTAATTCCTGTAAACTCCTTCTCCAGATTCGGCATTGGGCTCAGCTCACTTACTGCAGACAGTAACCTGGTTAACTGTGGCACCATCCCATAGAGCTCCTCAGACTCCACCAATGTTTCAAGCCTGAGCCTAATAGTTAAAACGAGCAGGCTTGACTGGTAGATTACTTTCGCAACCCTCCTAAGCATAGCTATCTCCTGAGCGTATGCTCTTGCCCTCTCATGCTCGTTCTTCTCCAAGAGGAGACTTATCTTCTCAAGGTACTCGCTATCCTTCCTTTTCAGGTTTCGAACAATCTTCTCAAGATCATAGGATACAAGCCCTATGTCTGTTAAAGATTCCCTGAGCAGGAGCCTTACCCTTTCAACACTCGCAGGTTCCATCTCTAACATTTTCCCCTTTTCAACTCTAATACCCCAGTACTCGTACCTACGTAAGCAATGCTCACGAGGTCTTTAAAGATACCGCTGTCCAAAACTCCCGGTATACTTTTTAAAAAAGCATGTAGCTGTTCAGGACTATAGTCTCCCGGTAGAGGGACATCAATAATAGCGTTCCCAGCATCAGTTATCACTGGACCAACTTTACCCGTCCCCATCCTAATTTTAACACTTACTCCAAGAGCCTTCTCAACCCTTTTCTTAATGAGAAGAACTATGTGTTTGAGAACTTCGACAGGTATGGGGTAGCCCGGCGGAATCTTTTCAACAAGCTTCTTCTCATCTACGATTAACACTACTTTCCTCGAGATTGAGCTTAGAACCTTCTCCAACAATAAGGCTCCACCACCTCCTTTTATCGCAATTAAGGATTCTCTTTCCACAAGGTCTGCACCATCCACGGTAACATCCACGTAATCCACCTGATTGAAGCTGACTAGTTTTAATCCCATCTCCAAGGCTCTATACTCTATCTGGTGGGAGGAGGGGACGAATAAGACGTCTCTGATGGCCCCATTCCTGACTCTCTCAACCAGCAGGGGTAGAAAAGAATCTGCAACCGTACTACCTGAACCCAGCCCGACTATCATCCCGGATTCAACGTGGGGGAGTGCTTTCTCAGAAGCGAGCCTTCTCATGCTGGCAAGAGTCTCGCTCATCCTTTCAAACCAGCCGGCTTAGATTATTCAGAGTCTCCCTAGCAACACGGTAAGCTCTGTTTAACTCCTCCTCAAGGCTGGAGAAATCGTCGATGACGAAGCTGGGTTCTCTAGACTTCTCCTTGCTTCCGCCGTTCAAAAGCACGGGAGCTATTGAAGGCTTAAACCGTACACCATGCTTACTTGCGAGCAGTATACTTCTCTTAACCATTTCGAGCCTCAAGGTTTGAAGAAGAGACTCCATTTTCTCAACGCTATCCTCAGAAAAATCGCCGTTTCGACTCGACTTTGCCTCATGAATCTTCTTTTTCACCTTCTCCACCATGCTCATTATCTCGAGGACCTCAGAGACGAGCTTCTCTGACTCAAGAGGCTCCTCCTCTTTAGCGTCCTGAACAAGCATCTTCCGCATCATTTCTTAGTGCAACAACTGACTTATATGGCTTTTTATATGGGTTTCAATACAGCTTCCTTTATTAGTTTATTCAGAAAAACAGGGGCGAGGTCTTCTCCCGAAGAACACAGTTTTATCAGCGTCAAATAACAATCCTGAGAAGTTGAAAACCAGATGGGATCTCAACGAGCCAAACATATCAGGCTCAGAAAACATTGCTCTGAGAAACATATTTAGAAACCCTCTGGAAAAGCTTAAAATCCCGGGTAAGCAAAATCTTACGAGCCCCAGTAGCTCAGCTGGTTAGAGCGCCTCCTTGGTAATGTTGAAACCAAACAGGAGGAGGTCGCGAGTTCAAATCTCGCCTGGGGCTTTGAAATAATTCCAGATTAGTTTTTTCAGAAGCATTATTATTACTGGCCAGTGTTCTTCTGAAACTTGAAAAAGCCTCGGGAGGGATTTGAACCCTCGACTGACAGCTGGCCCGGCTTTTTGCTTACAAGGCTGCCACTCTGCCAGGCTGAGTTACCGAGGCACGTCTAATATTCTTCACAATGAGGTTTAAAATGTTTTCTCCATAGTTTCTCTGCTAGTTCATACTTACAATACTTAATAGTGCACGCATATTCAACCCCATATATCAAGACCTTACCTGCATCATAATTATGACTTCCCTTTAGTGCCAAGAACGAATAAATACCTGAAGCAAGCGCGTGCTATTGTTTTTATAAATCGGGATGAAGCGGGTTTATGCGTGGCTCCTATTCTAATCGCAACAGATAAGTCTGGGGCTCTGACGGTTGTGAAGAAGCTTAAAAAGTGTTAGGGTTGTTATGGTGGTGGAGGCGGGGGTGGTGGTAGTGGTGCGCGTCTCCTCCTAAGCATGATTGCTGCGGCTGCGATGGCTATGATTACGATTACTATGGCGATGGCTGTAAGGTAGGGCAGCAGGCCCACCCATGTGGAGACCGTGAGGGAGTAGCTTTGGGTTGCGGTGTTGCCCACGTTATCCACAGCCTCAATGCTCCACGTGTGAGAACCCTCGGATAGGCTTACGGTCATGGTGTAGGTGTTTCCGCTCACGCTCATAGTGCCTTGGGAAGCGCCGTCGACGATTAGCCTAACCTCTTTGACTCCTGAGCCGGAGTCCTCTACCTTGACCGTGAAACTTACTGATGTTGAGCCTATGGTTCCGGTTGGCGAGGCATCGCTTATCGCTGGGGGAGTCTTGTCTAAAACGATAGCTAGAGTTTTCTCAGCCTCAGCATTGTTGACGTTATCAACGCTGTAATAGCCTATTGCGTGAGAGCCTTCTGAGAGACTTGAAAAAGTAAGCCCGGTTGTGTAAGTGCTCCAAGAATCGTCAACCCTATACTTTGTCTCCTTAACCCCGCCAGCATCGCTTGCTGAAAGCGTGAAAAGCGTTGAGCCGGAGACGTAGGTCGTTGAACCAGCCTGGTACTTAGGTTCGCTTAGAGCTATTGCTGTGACTGGTGGAGTAGTATCTGGATACGTCAAATGACCAGACTGGGGAATCACACGATCAAGCCTCCAGGAATACGCCGATATGTGGATTCCGACTGTCTGCCCAGAGCCTAGTCCAAAAAGGCTGAGGGGGATCTTGAATTCGAAGACATTGTTGAAGTCTGAGGGGTTCCTTGGTCCCTCAATCTCCTGCCAACTATAATCACGCCCCGTCCCAGTATACCTATAGTAGTCCACGCGAGTGTACTTCGAAGGGCTAGCAGAGAAGCCTGCGTAAGCATAGAATTCTGCCCCACCATACTCTCTGTATCCAGTGTTGCCGTTGTTATCCGTGTCGAGGTAAGCAGAGAAATATCTGTCCAATTTCCCTTCGCTGACCGTTGTTGTTGGCTTTCCTCTTGTGTCAAACCTGAAGTAAAGGTTCTCACCGTCGTTTGCAACGTAAATGCTCGAGGTCTCGAGCTCGGGAGGGTTTATGGACCTTGGTGTAAAGGTTACCGACGGAGCAATGGAGCCCCAGTCACCCGGTTCCCCGTCTACAGTGATCTGCTTAACTAAGGAGCCTACGACATAAGTCAGCTCCGCGCCCGGTATGGCCTTAACGTAAGAGTCCGACACTATGTAGAAATCTATTCCATTCGGGGTGTACCCTATGTCCTGCTTGTCCACCCAGATCTCCATGTAGCTTAACCCGGATGCTAGTCTCGCGTTCGGCTTCAAGCTCTTAATGTTCTTCCAAGAGCTGCTCGTACTATCCCACTTATTCAGGGTTGCGTAAGAGAAGGAGTTGTCACCATATAGGCGGAATAAGATGTAGTAGTCCAGTCCAAGCTCCCAAGAAAAGCCTGTACTAGGGTTTCTATCAGTATCCATGAAGATATCTATCCAGCGCTCATAGTCTCCGGAGCTCGGTATTGCACCATAATACTCCACGTAGAAATATAGTCTGTTTCCCTCCTCCTTCATGTAGACTGCTTTAACATCCATCCAGTCAACCTGGTAGCCCCGGGGCGGAGAGTAGATGAGGACATAGCCCTGGGGCTGACCGTGGACGAATAGAAATGGAGAAGCCAGTGGGAGGATGATCATCAAGGATATGGGGATAAGCATTCTTAAACGGTTCATCCCAACTTTAAAATGTCAACAAGTATTATTTAAAGATTATTTGTATTAATGCATGCTCCACTAACTTTTTCTAAGTTAAACTTGCTGAGGAGGGGGAGAACCAGAATGCAAGCGTGATTCAAGTCTTCGGTAGTCTAATTATTCCATCCGCCTCATCAAAATCTCGTCGAAAGAATAAATCTCATTAATGTTGCTTGTTTTAATCGCTTTTATTGC
>Ga0207433_10000807_pt1 | contig 70212 bp, 67 predicted proteins | sample YelNatPaOPGAMG01_FD_187559 | JGI IMG/M metagenome (GOLD analysis project Ga0207433, IMG submission 187559) | Hot spring thermophilic microbial communities from Obsidian Pool, Yellowstone National Park, USA - OP-RAMG-01 (SPAdes) (version 3) | ecosystem: Environmental > Aquatic > Thermal springs...
TGATGTACGTCTCATAGATTTGGATAGAAAAATAAATAAATTAGCAATAAATAGCATGGGAAGCGTCTGAAATTATAAGTATTGCAGTAAGTTTATAGATGATTTTTTGAAAGACAAATAAAAATTTTTTCTTTGGATGCGCAGCCCCAAAAATAAAATTTATTGATAATAAAAGAAAAAGCGATAAAATTACCGCATATTTTTATGAAGGGAGAAAATTAAATGCCAAAAAAGGAATTAAAAGGTAGATGTAGTTATTGTAAAGAAATTATTAAAAAAAGAAAAGATTTTATTTTAAAGCATATTAGAGAATGTCAGGAAAAAGAAAAGATAAGTAATGATGTTAAAAAATTAGATAAATATTCTATCATTTTGTTAGAAGGATTTTATAACTCAGAATACTGGATAGTTATAAAAATATTAGAATCATCCCCACTTGAAATAATAGATAATTTTATAAGGGATATATGGGTTGAATGTTGTGGTCATTTAAGTCATTTTTTATATAAAAAAAGTGAAGTGCCAATGAATATAAAATTATCTTCATTTGCTGTAGGTGATGTATTAGAATATGAATATGATTTTGGAACAACAACGCATATAAAATTAAAAATAATTGATAAAATAGAAAGTGTAAAAGATAAGATGATTATAGTATTATTTAGAAATATTGAACCAGAATATAAGTGTGTAGAATGTGGAAAAATTGCAAATATGATTTGTCGTAATTGTCTTGAATTTTTATGTGAAGAATGCATGGATAAACATGAATGTGTAGAAGAAATTGGAGAAGATATTGTAGTGCCGTTGGTAAATTCACCAAGAACAGGAGAATGTGCTTATACCGGATGTGATGAAAAGTTAGTTAAAAAATATTTTCCCAAAGAAATAATATAATAAAAATTTTTGAAATTAATTAAGATTTAATTGGCATAAAATAATTATTTATTTTAAATAAATGATAATATTTTGGGGATAAATTATAGAAAAATGATTTTAGTAATATAAATTATTATATTAAAATAAAATATATTCTTTTTAAGTAATTACCAGTATAATGTTTTATAAATTTATTTTTATTTTGTCATAATTTAACCTCAAAAATCGTGTTTCTAACCAGTATAGTGTCCAAATTAAGAATATTAAATTATAATATTTCCTCATTTTTATTGATTTATTATAAAAAAAGTATTTAAGAGATGTAAAATCTATAATCATTTAGCTTACAACATTAATTTATTTAAAATATAAAATACAAAATATTCAATTTTTAATAACATTTTGGATTCTTGCTTGAGTTTATCCCTGATTTATTCCTGTCCATTATCCATATCTTTATTTATATAATAAGAAGCAGGTATATTCTGATTTTTGAGGAAAATTACGGATGGTTCGTAGTGTTGTCTAGTTTACTTACTCCCAATTTTAACGCCCTTCTTAATGCTATCTAAGGAGTGTTGCGTGAGCCTCGCCTACTTTTGACTGTAAATTTTTTGCCCGACTTTTTCTCAACCGTTTTTTACGAAAAATAAAGCGGTATACCTGCTTCTTGATACTTATGGGTAATGGACAGGATTTATTCAGGGATAGGAATGACAAAAAAATAAATTTACAATTTTCAATTTAAGATTTACGATTTAAAAAACGAAAAATAAAAAACATAAATTGTAGAGTTCGGGTTTCATTGCCGGTCTCAAGGAAACACAGCAAGGATGTAATGATAATAAAAACAAAAGATGAGACAAGAGTGGAACGTGGTCTATTCTTTTAATTTTCTGCTTTTCAAATCTATTTTTTTCTCTTTTTATTACTTGAAATAAACAGATAAAATGTTATAATTTTTCTAACTAAATAACAAGGAGGAGGTTAGTTATGAAAAATTTTGTTTTGTCTGTTACATTAATAGCAATATTGTTTTCTTTTTTATTTTCCTGCTCAGATAATAAACCATCTTCACCACAACCAACAGCAACTCCAACATCTGTGGCAACAATAGCACCATTGTATGTGGATGATTTTGAGGATAATAATTATGTCAATGTGTTTAATACAAACTGGCTGGCATCTGCTAATGGCGGTTCATCTTTTTTGCATGGTTGTTTTATATATAGCGGTGATAATAAAAATGGAGCCTATGCCATGGTTCTTTCTGCAACTGTTGAAGCAGCGATTAATGCAGGTGCTTTTTATTACGGCACTTCATATATTACTACTGGAATTGTTGCTAACGCAACACCGGTTAATATTTCAGTATATAGTAAAATGAAATTTAGTGCTGCTATTGATGGCTATGCAACAGGGAGTGCTTATCCATACTTTTATGTATATATGAATGATGGAAGTTCAATAACAGCGTGGAAAGAGATTTCCAATACTTTTGACCCGGTTTTTAAGGAATATGTCCTTGATTTATCTTCATTTAATGTTTCAGGTGGCGCATTGAATGATCTTTATACAAATCTAAAACAGATAATGTTTTATGTTGATGTAAGGTCACTGACACAGTCCGATACTGCGGACGTACAATTTTATATTGATGATATAAGATTTACGCAATGAATGAAAAATAATATCCGATACAATTGCATGGATGCTTATGCAATAGGGAAAATGATTTGATTGAGTTAAATTATATAATTTTTATTATTCTGATAAAATGAATCGCATTATTTTTTAAATATTTATCGCATCTTTTTGTTCCAACAAAATTTATTTAATTCCTTGACAACAATTAATAAATTATGTATAATTGGCATATGCCAATAATTAATGAGGAAAAAATTAAAGAGACAGGAGATTAAAATGCCAAGGCCTTTTAAATGCAGAAGAGTAAGATGCAGAATAAAAGAAAACTTTTTTAAACCATGTGGTATTCCTTTTGAAAATTTGGAAGAAATTCAACTCACAATAGATGAATTAGAAGCAATACGGCTTGCGGATTTTCAGGAATTGTATCAGGAAGAAGCAGCAGAAAAAATGGGAATATCACGGCAGACATTTGGAAATATTATAAAATCAGCACATAAAAAAATAGCTGACTTTTTAATTAATGCCAAATTATTAAAAATTGAAGGAGGTGCAATAAATATAAAAACAAGAAAATTTGTATGTTTTGATTGCAAAAATGTTTGGGAAGTACCTTTTGGTGTTTTAAGACATAAGGTATGCCCCAAATGCCAGAGTTCTAACATACACAGAGCAGAAGAAGAAAAGGGTTATGTGAGGAATTTGACGGACTTTACTGGAACAGAAAAAAAACATAAACACTGTAGGAGGTGGACAAGATGAAAATTTGTATACCAGTAGAAGAAAATAATGGTTTAGATTCAGCAGTTTACGGGCATTTTGGTAGTGCGCCTTATTTTATTATTGTTAATACGGAAAATGAAAGTTTTGAAACAATAGATAATTCTGAATTAGAGCATGAGCATGGCGCCTGTAATCCGGTTTCCCAAATAAATAACAAAGATATTGATGCAGTTGTTTGTTTTGGAATGGGGAGAAGGGCATTGCAAAAATTAAAGGATGCTGGTTTTAAGGTTTTAATAACCAAAGCAGAGATTGTAAAGGGTGTCTTGGAAGAACTAAAGAAAGGCAAATTAAAAGAAATGACAGATTATGTAGCATGTGGTGGTAGAAAACATAATTGTAAAGAATAATGATAAATTATTAAAAAGGAGAGAAGATGAATATTACAGATGAAATAAAAAATGCTGCTAAAAACATAAAAAATATTATAGCCATAGGAAGTGGGAAAGGCGGTGTTGGTAAATCAACTATAACTTCAAATCTTGCCATTGCAATTTCAAAAAAAGGATATAAAACAGCAGTGCTTGATGCAGATGTATATGGGCCTACTATACCTTCTTTTTTTGGCATATATGAGCAGCCGTTTATTATGAACAACAAAATGCTTCCAGTAGAAAAAGATGGTATAAAAATAATGTCGCTTGGATTTTTAGTTGAGGATTTTTCAGCAGTAATCTGGCGGGGGCCAATGATAATGGGAGCAATTAAACAATTTTTTATAGATGTTGAGTGGGGTGATATTGATTTTATGTTAATTGATTTACCACCAGGCACAGGTGATGCACCACTGACAATCGCACAGGCATTGCCATTAAAGGGTGGCATAATTGTTACAACGCCGCAGAAAGCATCAGCAATGATTGCGGCAAGAGCGTATGATTTTTTTAAAAAATTGAATGTCCCTGTTATCGGGGCAATAATAAATATGGCAACATATATTTGTCCTGAATGCGGAAAAGAGAGCAATTTATTTACACCAGCAGCAGAAAATCTTTTAAAAGAAAAAACAGGGATGAAAATAATAGGAAAATTGCCATTTTATTATGGCTTTATGGAAGAAGAGGTCCCCGGAGATATAAACAACATAGAAAAAAATAAAATAGCAGCTGAAAAGTTTAATGAATTTGCTGACTTAATAATAAAGGAATGTGAAACATCAAAATAAATTAAGGACATTAAAATGGATTTTAAAAAACCAGAAAAATTTGAACTTTTTTTATACAAAATAAGAACAAGAATTTTTTTAAATAATTTTTATAAAAATTATGTAAAAAATATGAATTTAAATGGGAATGAAAATATTTTTGAATTTGGATGCGGAATAGGGGCGATGTCGCTCCACCTTGCGCACGCAATAAAAAAAGGAAAATTATACTGCCTTGATACATCCGCAGCTATGATAAATGAGACAAAGAAAAATCTGAAAAAATACTCAAATGTAATTTATATAAATTCAGATATAAAAGATGCTGATTTACAGAATAATTTTTTTGATGTTATTGTTGTGCATTTTGTTCTGCATGATATTAAAAAAGAGCAAAGGAATAAAGTTGTAGAAAAATTTTATAGCATTTTAAAAAATAGCGGCAGATTATTTATCCGTGAACCAATAAAAGAAAATCATGGAATAAAAGAAGAAGAAATAATGGAACTTATGATTGGGGCTGGATTTAAAAAAGAAAAAATGGAATATCAGGAACATTTTATGCGTCCTAAAATGATTGCTGGAGTTTTTGTAAAGGAATAAAATTGGAGAAAAATACTATGTATATAAATTGTTTTTCATTATATATATGCTTTATTAATTATTTACCATAAAGATCCTTATTTCCATAGTTTCTCCAAAATCTTCTTGACTTTTTATTTTTTATTTGCTAATATATGCATAGTTATGCATATATGCAGAATCAAAAAAGGAGTTTTGAATGAAACCGGAAGAAATTTTTAAAATTTTATCAGATGCAACGCGATTACGGCTTTACAGAATTTTAATTGAAGAAAATTTAGAAATAGCGGTATGTGAACTAGCAGACGCTATTCAATGCACGCATTATAACGCTTCCAGACATTTAAAATTTTTACAATTGGCAGGTCTTGTAAAAGAGCGAAAAAACGGCAGGTGGGTTTTTTATTCAGCAAAAAAACCAGAAGATAAATTTATTGCGGACTTAAATAAAGCAATAAAAAGTTTAAATGAAGATGTTTTTAAAGAGGATTTAGAAAGATTCAAATTAAGAATTGGTTTCAGGGAAAATGGAAAAGTTCAATTTTGTATAAACAAAAAATTATTTAATAAAAAGGAGGTAAAAAAATGAAAATTTATGTAGCAGGTCCTTAATATCCTTAAAGTATTATGAGGTTTTTGCAGCTATCGTTAGTATAAAAATACCAGATATAAAAATAACTGGTATTTATTGTTGCCTTTATGAAAGATAAAAAATTTGTTTTTAGAAAATTTATGTAGACATAAAAAAGTAAAATATAACACCTTAAAAGGAGGAATATATTATGAAAGGAAAACCAAGATTTATAATGTGTATTTGTACAGGGCAGTGTCCGGGATTTGCAAAATTGAATCTCTGGGAGTTGATTAATTTTGTAAGAGGTGAACTTGATGTTGAATATGCAGTTGTTCACCCGCAACTTTGTGTTGATGATGGGGACAGATTTATTAAGGATTATATAAAACCAGATGTAAAATATGTTATAGGTGCCTGTGACCCAAAAATGCAGAAAAAAATGCTTAAAGATGCTTTTGCAGAGGCAGGCGGAGATTTTGATAAACAGGTTGTTGCCTTAGATTTGCGGAATATGTCAACTCAGGAGACAATGGCTAAAGTTAAAGAAGCGATTGAATTATTAGCAGGAGAAAAGAATGCAGAATAGATCAACTTACACTGGACTTCCAAGAAATGAGATTGATTGGTTCCCGCAAATAAATCAGGAAAAATGTTAACCTAAAAAATGTGGATTCGTCTGTGTCAAATATTGCCCTTTTGGAGTTTTTTCTATCAAAGAAAATGGTTTTGTTGAAGTTTCAAAGCCATATGAATGCAATGTTGGAGATGAATCGTGTAAATTTCAATGCCCTTATGGAGCAATAAGTTTTCCGAGCAGAGAGGAATTAAAAGAGATGCTTCGTAAAGTAAGGGCAAATATGGTAAAATAAGTAAAGAGGTGTAATATGCAATTAAGTTTTTATGGTGGAATACCAAGAGAAAAAATACCATGGTATCCAACAATAGACAAAGAAAATTGCGTGGGCTGTCAGGAATGTTTTAACTTTTGTCATAACAATGTATTAAAATGGGATGAAGTTAATAATCGTCCTGAGGTAATAAATCCATTTAATTGTGTTGTTGGATGTTCAGCCTGTGCAAATCTTTGTCCAAATGGTGCTATAAAATTTCCTTCAAAACAAGAGCTAATGGATACAATTAAAAAACTTAGAGATGAAAAAAAATTAGAAAAGAAGTAGAATTGTATTGTCTCGGTTGCAGAAAATTAAAATTTTTTTAATTACCCTCTTTTGAAATGCCGTGATAAAAGAAGTGAATTTTACGGCATAAAAGAGAGGGGAAAAGAGATTTTATTAATAAAATAAAAGAAGAAAAAATTTTTATATATTTTTATTCTAAAAATTGATATAGCGATTTTTAGGTAATAATTAAATTATTACAAATATTTTTTTTAAGAGGAGTTTATTTTATGAATTCAATTGAAAAGATTGCAAAAAATTTAAAGGATAATTTACTTTGGTATTCTCTGGCAGCGATTGCCCTTGGGTGGGGTTTAGGGCTTTTATTTCCTGGCTTTGTAGTGAAATATCAGAAAGTGCTAAATATTTTGATTACAGTGTTTGTTTTTATGATGATTTATCCGATGATGATTAACTTAAATCTATCAAAAATTCCAGGCGTTATAAAAAATCCAAAGCCAATTATTATGACAGTGGTGTATAATTTTATAATTACACCTATTTTAAGCCTTTTGTTTGTAAAATTGTTTATTCATAATCCGGAAGTTGCGTTTGGTTTTATGCTTGTTATGCTTATACCTGGTTCTTCTATGAGTTTAGGTTATACAGGGCTAGTAGAAGGAAGCATGGAGGTTGCAACTGTTGCGATGGCTTTTGTTTTTGTGCTTATACCCGTGCTTTTACCTTTTTTCATTAATTTGCTTGGGAAGACCTATCATATTGCAATTCCTTTTGACCTTATTCTTCGGACAGTGATTTTAGTTCTTATAGTACCAATGTTTGCTGGTGATTTGACACGGCGTGGTATTATGAAAAAAGGCGGTGAAAAATTATATAATAATCTGAAACCACTTTTTTCTCTTGTTACTATGATAACCCTGCTTCTTACAGTTGCATTAATTTTTATGCTAAAGGCACCTATTTTACTTAAACAATGGATGCTTGTTATTAAACTTGCGATAATCACATTTTTGTATTTGGCTATAATGTTTAGTTTGATGACTGTTCTTGATAAAGTTTTTAAATTAAAATACGGAGAACATATGGCTATAGTATTTTTAAGTGCAAATAAAAATAATGCGACAGCTATTGCCATTGCAATGCTTGCTTTTACCCCGCTTACTGCAGTTCCTGCTGCGATTTTACCACTTTTTCAGATTATTTTTTCTATCGGTTATATTTTGATGGCAGATTTTGTAAAAAAATATTTTGAAGGCAGCAATATTAAAAGTTTTCCAGAAGGATAATTTTTATGAAAATTCTTTTTATTTTTACATTGTTTACAGTTTTGGTTTCCTTTATTTTTAACTGGAAGAAAACAATTGATGGGCTTATCATGGCATTAAATTTATTTTTAAATATTTTACCATCTTTTTTAACTGTTTTAATTATTCTTGCATTTGTTTTAGCAGCACTTCCAAAAGAAATGCTGGCAAAATTTCTTGGTGAAAAATCCGGATATCTCGGTTTTATTATCGCCGCTATTTTAGGTTCTATTTCACTTATTCCGGGTATTGTGGCATATCCATTGGCTTCTGTTCTATTGAAAAATGGGGCATGCTATCCTGTTATTGCCGTATTTATTACAACACTTATGATGGTAGGAATAATCACCCTGCCACTGGAGACAAAGTTTTTTGGCTTTCGTGTTGCATTTACAAGAAATTTATTTAGTTTTATAGGCGCTATCATTATCGGGCTTATTATGGCTGTTCTATGGGGAACTATATGAAAAAATATTTAATAAAAAATCGTAATGATATTATAATAATTGGAATTTTTATTATTTTTTTAATTATTTCCTTTATATTTAAATTTTCTTTTGGTTTGAAAGTAGTAGAAAATTTTAATGTGTCCTTTCTGGAAATGATTTCTTATATGCCTTTTATATTCATATTGATTGGACTTTTTGAGGTCTGGGTGCCAAGGGAGATTATTGAAAAGCATACGGGAAAAGAATCAGGTGTAATAGGAATGTTTTGGATGATTTTACTTGCAATGCTTCAGATGGGGTCGTTATATTCAGCATTTCCTGTTGCTTATATACTCTGGAAGAAAGGAACCAGTGTGAGAAATATATTTGTTTATTTGGGGGCTTTTACTACAATAAAAATTCCTATGCTTTCATTTGAAATAGGTTATCTTGGATTAAAATTTTCGCTTTTAAGAACGATTTTCACTCTACCGGTTTTTATAACCATTGCAATTTTAATGGATAAATTTTTTGGCAGCGGCTTCACTATGAATAATCCTTTATCAGGAGGTAAAAAATGAATTTATTTCATTTAAAAGAAATGAAGATTTTTCCATATGAAGAAAGGGATAAAAATGTATTTTTTAAATCTGATAAATTTAAAATCCGATTGATTGAACTTGCACCAGGAGAAAAAATGCCCGATTGCACAATGCGCGAAAATGTGATTTTTTATGTTCTTAAAGGAGAAACAACCATTCAAATAAATGATGAAAAAGTTATTATCAAAGAAGGTGACTGTCTTATTTCAGAACCGGGAAATTTTTCTATGATTTCCAAAAATGGAGTTAAGATATTGGGAATTCAGATAAAAAACAATGAAAATTAGTTTAAAAATCGTCTTCTTTTAAATCCTAACATTTAGAAAATATATTGTGATTTTGTTCTACCTGCTAAAAATTTTTTAAATAAATTCTTTGCAGATTCATTTGTAAATCTTTTGTGCCGTTATTGCATAATTTATAGTGCCTTATTTTTAAGTGTCAAATTACTTTAATTTTATTTGTTTTAAAGAAAACGCTTTTAATTAGATCATTACAATACAGTGTGGTTTTAAATTTTAATTGACATAGTAACGCCTCAGTTACGAGAGGTAGAATCAGAATAAAAAAATGCACAAAGAAATAAAAATCCCTCTTTAGTCCACCTTTAGAAAAGGGGGAGATATAAAATGAAAATTTTTTAAATTTTCCCTCTTTCAAAGTGCCGTGATGAACGAAGTGAATTTTACGGTATAAAAGAGCCTGTGCAAAAAACATAAAATTTAATATTTTAATTTTTTCTTTTTTTATTTTTCTCTTATTTTTTAATTATTTTTGTATGTCAGTTTTTTTGTTTTTTATGTTTTTCTCTATTTTTTGCACAGGCTCAAAAGAGGGGAGGGGAGATTTAATTAATACAAAAAAGTAAAGCAAAAAAATTTACTTTATATTTTATAAAAACCTACCGTGACTGAGGGATTACTTGACATATCATTTTCCCCTTGACAGAAAATTAAATTTTTTATATATTACTGTATGTTCATATATTCATAAAATTAAAAAAGGAGAAACAAAAAATGGAAGAATTAGAAAAATTTTTAAAGGCATTAGCCGACAGAACAAGACTTAGAATTTTATATCTTTTAATGTCAAATAAAAATTTATGCGTGTGTGATATTATGAATGGATTGGGAATGAATCAAACAACAGTATCAAAGGCTTTATCTGTTTTAAAAAATGCAGACATAGTCACATATTCAAGAACAGGTTTGTGGATTTTTTATACACTAAATTACGAAAATAAATTTATTTCATTTATAATTAATTTAATAAAAAAACAATTTAAAGATGATACAGTAATCAAAGAAGATAAAAAAAGATTAATGAGATATATAAAATCAATTGATAAAGAAAGGAAGTGCTAAATATGAAAAATTTAAAAATTTCTAAAAACGATTTTTTTTGGTTCTTGTTTATAATAATATTATATGTGATTGCTATTTTATATGTTTATTTTAATAATTTATCCTGGGGTGCCCTGTTTAAAGCCGGTATTTTACAGCCCAAAGGAATAACAGGTATTGAATCCCGCATAATTGAAATTGATACTCCATTATCAGGAAATATATTACTTATCATATGGTATATAATTTTAAAAGGTGCTGCTCTTTTAGTTGAACTACTTCCTTATTGGATTATAGGTATGTTCATTGCTGCTATTCTGGTGGTATTTGTTTCCTGGGAAAAGATCAAAGAAAAATTAGGTTATGGGGGTTTCGTTGCAAATTTTATTGCATTTAGTGCCGGAGCAATAATTCCAATTTGCTCCTGTGGAATAGTTCCTGTTCTTGCCGGTATGATTGGGGCAGGAGTCCCATTAGGGCCAACCCTTGCTTTTTTAATTGCAGCTCCAATGTTAAATATACCATCGCTTTTTATGACAGCAACCTTACTGGGAAAAAACATTGCAATTGCGCGGCTTATATCTGTATTTATAATATCTATGTCCATAGGACTTATTATTTCATACTGGCAAAAAAAACGTAAAGGATTAAGACATCTTGTAAAAATTTATGTTCAACCAAATTTATCTGATGAATTACAAAAATTTGCTTATACGTTAGCAATAAGATTATCACAGGAAAAAGATGGTTTGTCCACTGAACAGTTAGGAATTGAAAATAAAGAAAAATTAGAAAAATTGGAAGAAGCAGAAATAATTGAAAACATAAATGGCAAATGGTACTTGATTAATAGAAAAGATGCAAATTATCAATCAGGTTGTATGGTTTTGCCACAGGGCTATAAAGGCAATCTAAAAGAAAAAATAATTTATTTGTGTGAAACAGCATGGAAATTATTTTTTAATTTTAATTATTATCTTGTTCTTGCTGTAATAATTGCCGGTGCTATAAAAGTTTTAATTCCGACACAGGTTATTGTTAATTTTGTTGGTGGTAAAGAATTAAACTCTGTTTTGATTTCTTCCGTTGTTTCACTTTTAGCGTATGTGTGCACCTATGTAGAAGTTCCCACAGCACTTGCTTTAATATCAAAAGGAATGGGACCTGGGGCAACACTTGTTTATCTCTTGGCCGGTCCTGGCTTAAGCTTGCCATCAATTATACTTTTATCAAGTGTTTTTAGAAAGAAACTCTTATTGCTTTACGTAGGATTGACATTATTATTTAGTATTATAGTCGGTTATATTTATAATTTATTAGTATAAAAAAATTCAAATACGAGGTGATAAAAATGCAAAAAGAAATAAAAATTTTTACAATTAAGCAACAATTCCCATGCGGTCCGGGTTCTGGTTGTTGCGGACCAATAGGGCAGAGTGAAGAAGAAATAAACAATCTTATTGACAGTATAAAAAAAATTGGAATTGATTCTGTTATGGTAAATTATGTAAATGACATCCGCGAATTAAATAACTTTAAAAATGTTCAAACAATTTTTACAACTTTTGGACCAGGAGCAGCGCCTGTAATTTTACTTGATAATGACATTATAAGTATTGGAAAATCCGGAATAAATAATATTATTTCTTTAATAAAAAACAAATTATGAAAAAGGAGGAGTGATAATTATGCCAGTTTATGAATATTTTTGTCCGAAATGTTCAGAAAAATTTGAAATAAGAGCCACAATGGAAGAAAAGGAAAAAGGGATAAATGCAAAATGTCCTAAATGTGGAAATGAAAAAACAGCACAAATTTTTGGAAATTTTTTTACTTTTAGTAAAGGGAATAAGCCGCCTATGAACGGCGGAGGTTGTTGTAATCCGAATTCATCACCTGGATGTTGTGGATAAAAATTTTAAAAAGGTAAAGGCAAAACACTACAACAACTAGTGCCTTTTTATTTTATTATAGTTATTATCCAAAAATTACAGATATCGAAATTTTGGGTCTCGTATCGTCTTGGTTTTATTCAAAAAATTGTATGGCTGCCAGCAATGGGTTAAAGTTAATGATATTGAGGAAGACGGGGGAAACGTGTTAAGGGCTCTGGATAAGATAAAAAAAACATTTCTGTAGACACAATTAATGTGTAATGCCTCAGTTATGGGAGGTGATAATAAAAATAGAAAATCCCTTTTAATCTCCCTTTAGAAAAGGGAGAGATAAAAATGAAAAATTTTTTTAATTCCCATTTTTTTAAAGAGGGAGCAGGGGAGATTTTATTTATGCAAAAAAAGTAATGCAAAAAATTTTACTTTATATTTTATAAAAACCTACTATAACTGAGGGAGATACATTAATGTAAAAAATTCTTCTTGACTTTTTATTTTTTATTTGCTAATATATGCATAGTTATGCATATATGCAGAATTTAAAAAAGGAGGATAGAAAAATGAAGTTTTCAAAAGAAGTGGTGAAAGAATTCAAAAATATGTTAAAGGAAAATGAGAAAGATAAAAAAATCAGGATTTCATTGTCAAAAGGATGCTGCGGACCTTCTTTTTCCTTTGATATGGTTGAAAAAGAAATAGAAGGCGATATCAAGGTGGAGGATAATGATTTTGCCATCTGGGTTGACCCCGCTGTTTATGATTTACTTAAGGACTTTTCAATAGAATTTGATGGCAACCAGTTTTTTCTTCAGAAGTTATAAAATCAAAGGAGGTATATTATATGAATCCAACAATTGGATTTATTGGTGGAGGAAGAGTAACGCGGATTTTTTTAAAAGCATTTAAAAAAGCCGGTTTACAACATAAAATAACAGTATCTGATATTAATACTGAAACACTATCGAAACTTAAAGATGAGTTTAATGTAAATATTACTTCTGACAATAAAATTGCATATAAAAATGATATTGTTTTTCTTGCGCTTCACAAAAAGGATATTTTAAAACAGGCAGAAAATTTAAAGGAAAACAGTAATAAAAATTTGATTGTAATCAGTCTTGCACCTGGTATTACTGTAAAAACGCTTGAAGAACTACTTGGCTTGAAAAAGATAATCAGGATGATACCAAATGCACCAGCTGCAATTGGAAAAGGGTATTGCCCTGTATATTACTCCCCGGAAATTACACAGGAGGACAAAAAAATTATTGAAAAATTATTCAGTCCATTAGGACTGTGTCCTGAAGTTGATGAAAATGCGCTTGAGGCGTATTCAGTTATTACTGCAATGGGCCCAACTTATTTTTGGTTTCAGTGGATAAAACTTGTTGAAATTTCAATGCATTTGGGCATTGATGAAAAACAAAGTTTTGAAGCAGTAAAATATATGATACAAGGCGCAGCTGAGATGCTTTTTTCTTCTGAAATGAATCCAACAGAGGTTATGGATTTAATACCGGTTAAACCCTTGCTGGACAAACAGGGAATAATAGAAAATATATTATCTGAAAAAATGGAATTAATATATTCAAAGTTAAAAGGAGATACAAGATAAGTAGTATAAATTGCAAAACACAAATAATTTTTATAATAATAGCATGCAGGAGGAATTCAGATAATGGATAAGAAGAAAATAAGAGAATTGGCTCTTTCTTTAAAAAAAAGTATAGGGCTGACATATATGCCTGTTGGTGTCAGGTTTGTTTTTGACAGGACGCATAATGAACATAAAGCCAGAAAATTATCAGGATACAGGTATTGTCAGGCGCTTATGGAGGCGAGGCATGGGAATCATGTTATTTTAGACGCAGCAGGGATTGCATGCCCGGCAGCTGCTGCGGCTTTTGGTTTTAAGCATTTGCCTGATGCCTTAAAGTCAGGAAAGGGGCTTGTTGGTTTTGGCATTACAACTGATGAAGAAACAGGCAAAAAAATGTTTGAAGGAATGACGGTTCTTGAACATAACAAATTAAAGGAACTATATCTTTTTCCGCTTGAGACCGCTGAAATTGCGCCTGATATTGTAGTTGTTGAAGATGAAGTGGAAAAATTGATGTGGATTGTTCTTTCTGAAGTGAACAGAAGGCAGGGTTACCGCATAGATAGCAATACAGCAGTGCTTCAGGCAACATGCGTGGATTCTACACTGATACCCTTTTTAAATCAACAATTTAATATGAGTTTTGGTTGTTATGGTTGTCGTGATGCAACTGATATAGGTCCTAATGAGGCAGTCATAGGATTTCCTTTTAAGGATCTGGAAAAAATAACCCATTACGCCATTCATCTTTCAAAAAAAGCAATTTTAAATTCAAGGGCAAAAAATGCCTATATGCTTTTAAGAAAGAAATCAGCGGAAAAGGTAGAAAGAAAAGACCCTTTTCAGGGAAAATAAATATTTAAAAAAGATGGTGATGAAAATGAAATTAAAAATGTTGATTTTTTTATTCGCCAGTTTGTTTTTTATTTTAACAGAAACTGGTGCGGTAGAGGTAAAGCCAGGTCTTGAACAATGCATAGAAAAGGCATTGCAGAATAACCATGATTATATAGCACAGCAAAAAAAAGTAGAAGAAACAGGTTTTAAACTTTTTCAACAGATTACAAATGTGCTTCCGCAAATTGATTCAAGTGCCAGCTATTATAGATATGAATATGAATTACCAAGCAAAAAAGCATTGTTTGGTATTTCAAATAATGATTATTATGCAGATATTTCACTTAAACAGATTTTATTTGCCGGTGGAAAAAATATAGGATTGATATCATCGGCTGCGGCGGGTAATGACGCGGAAAAAGCAAAACTTGAATCCATAAAAAGAAATATCATATATTCTGTTAAAAAAGCATATTATGACCTTGCAAAAACAGTATTTGCCTATGATACACAAAAAGAACTTTATGAAAAGTTAAAGGCGCAAGCTAATATTGCACAGATACTTTATTCTGGTGGGAAAATATCAAACCTTGACCTTTTAAAGATACAGACACAGGTATTATCAATCGGAGATAGTTTAAGAAATTTGCAGGAATTAAAGGGAATAAAAGAATTAATATTAGGGCAGGCAATGGGAGTCAGCGAAACAGTTGATGTGCAAATAGATATTCCAGAACCTTCTGAAAATGAGAAAATAAAAGAAATTGACGAGGCGATATGGATTAATAATAATCCGGAAATTATTTATTTTAAAAAGTTAGTTGATAAAGCAGACAGTGAAATAACAACGGCGAGGGCTGATTTTTTTCCTTCTATTTATATACGTGCCAATTATTTTATGGAAGACAAAGTATTTTTTCCAGGCAATCCAAACTGGTATGCTGGAGTTGCACTTACAATTCCTGTATTTCACTGGGGCGGAATATTTGCTCAGGTAAAACAGGCAGAGGCAAGAAAAGAACAGATATCAGAAACGCAAAAACAAACTGAACTTGCCATCTCAATCAAATACAGGTCAGCAAAAGCATCATTTTATGAAAAAAAAGACAGATTTAAAACAATGAAAAAAATTATAGAACTGTCAAAACAGGCGCTTGATACTGCGGAATTAAAATATAATTCCGGGAAATTAAGCGTCCTTGAATTAATAGATGCTCAGACAGTATGGTTTAATGCTGTTCTTAATTATAAAAATGTAATAGTTGAATATTATATGGCGAAAGCGGACTTAGAAACCATATATCCAGACGCCATAGAGGAGGAAAAAAATGAAAATCAATAAAAAAATTATTTCATTCATTGCCGGTTTTATAATTTTGTTAATGGTGTTTACCGGTTGCGGTAAAAAGGCAGAACAACAGGAAAAAATTTTTCCTGTAAAAGTAATTAAGGCACAGCCGGAAAAAATATCTTCTACAATAACATTGGCTGGAGAGGTGGATTCGAAAATCCATGCAGTAATTACTTCACCCATAGAAGGCAATGTTATTCAATTAAAAGTTCGTGAGGGGAAAAATGTAGATAGGGGCGATGTTCTCTGTTATGTTATGCCTATTGACCAGCAAAATATGCTTGGGCAGGCACGTTTTGAATATGAGTCAGCTAAAAAAATTTATGATGGTTTATCAGGTGGTGAAAAAGATGCTTATCAGGAAACATATAAAGCCGCAAAAGAGCGTTATGAGGCGGCAAAAAAATTATTTAATGCAATGTCCATTGCCAGCCCTGTTAAAGGAACTGTTATAATAAGATATGTGGAAGAAGGACAAAGTGTTTCTGCAAAACAACCTTTGATGGAAGTTGCTGATATGGAAAAGATTATAATAAAGTCCGCTGTATCACAGGAGTATGTGCCTTATGTAAAGGTAGGCAGCCCTGTTAAGGTGAGTTTTGGTCCGGAAGGAAAAAATACAATAGACGGTAAAGTATCAATAGTGGCACCTGGAATAAATCGTGATAACAGAACAGCAGCAATTGAAGTGGAAATTCCGGCTGATTACAGATTAAAACCAGGTATGACAGTTGCTTTATCATTGGTTGTGATGGAAAAAGATGATGCACTTTGTGTGCCGCTTGATGCACTTATTGTAAAACCTGATGGCAGCAAGTATTTTTTTATAGTAGAAAATGGCAGGGCTAAAATGATTAAAGCAGAAACAGGAATTGAATCAAATACAAAAGCTGAAATAAAATCTGCTTTATATTTTTATCCGGGGGATTTAATAGTTGTTGCAGGACAGGAAAATTTAAAAGATGGTGTAAAGGTAAAGATACCGGAGCAGGAAAAAAAATCTGAATCAAAAGGTGAAAAGAAATGAAAATAACCGAACTGTCCTTAAAAAGACCTGTTGCTGTAATTGTTCTTGTGGCAACTGCAGTTTTGCTTGGACTTATTTCATTTGTCTCACTGCCGGTTAATTTGCTTCCGGATATCACATATCCTATGGTAAAAGTATATATAAACTGGCGCGGCGCCACGCCGGAGGACATAGAGAATAACATCGCTGATGTTGTGGAACAAAAAATGGCAACTGTGGATAACCTTGATTATCTTGATTCGCAGTGCACTGACGGACTTTATACTTTGCTTGTTAATTTTAAGGAAGGAACAAATGTGGATATTGCATATCAGGACACGCTGGCAAAGATGGGGCTTGTAAAAAAACAATTACCAAAAGATGCGTCCGAACCAATGATATTTAAAGCAGACCCCTCTCAGCTTCCTGTAATTGATTTACTTATAACTTCTGAAAAACTTGATAGCGTTAAATTGCGCACGTGGGTTGAGAATTATCTGCAACAGCAGTTTACCGGAGTCCCCGGAAGCGCTGGCACTGAGGTATCAGGTGGTGCAAAGAGGGAAATAAGGGTATATCTTGATTACCTTAAAGTTCAAATGCTTGGGTTAAATCCTGACAAAATTGCGCAGCGTCTTGCAGAAGAAAATATAGAGCAGGCAGGTGGACTTGTAACCACAGAAAAAAAAGAGTTTACTGTAAGAACAAAAGGATATTTTAAGTCCATAGATGAAATAAAAAATATTATTATTATGCCAGGAAAAGACGGTCAAAATATTTATTTAAAAGATATTGCGACTATAAAAGACACGAGTGATATTCAACGCGTTATAACAAAACTTAATGCTAAAGAAGGCGTAAAACTATCGGTGTTCAAACAGGCAGAGGCAAATACACTGGATGTTGAAACAGGCATAAAAAAAAGGATTGAGGAACTGAAAAAAATCCTGCCTGCCGGAGTAAAATTAGATATCATATATAATCAGGCTGACTATATCAGGGCTGCCAATAAAGGAGTTCGTGATGCAGCAATTATTGCTGCTTTGCTTGTAATACTCGTTACATGGTTTTTCTTAGGGCATACCAGGCACGTTCTTGTTATCCTGCTTTCAATGCCTGTATCTTTATTGCTTACATTTGCTTTTATGAAATTGATGGGTTTTTCAGTTAATATACTTTCATTAGGCGGACTTGTCCTTGCAATCACCGTTATCCTTGACCAGTCAGTTATAGTGCTTGAAAATATTGTGAGATTGCAGCATGAAAAAAACGCTGCAAATAAAGATATGACATCAATTGTGTTGAAAGGTTCTAATGAGGTTTCAAGTGCGCTTATGTTTGCAGTAATGACCTTTGTTGCGCTTTTTCTTCCTTTTTTACTGGTGCCGGGTCTTGTTAGCCTTTTATTTCATGAATTGATTTTAATAATTGCAGCAGCAATATCATTTTCAATGCTTGTTGCTATAACCATAACTCCTTCACTTTCTAATGCACTTTTGGAAAAAACAGATAAGATAGAAAAAAAGCAGACCAAGGGCGATATTGTAATTGAAAAGTTAAAGCACTTACTTACAAAGAGTTTAACCTACGCTCTTGAAAGAAGGAAATTGTTTATATGGCTGACAATAGGGCTTTTTGTAATCGGTATGATGCTTTTTACTGTAATAGGTTCTGAATTTCTTCCTAAAGCAGATGATGGTATGATAACTGTAAAGGTAAAAATGCCAACAGGAACTTCGTTGCAGATAACAAATAATATAATTTCAAATATTGAAAAAAAAGTAAAAGACCTGCCATATATAGAAAATTATTCATCGTTAATAGGAGGAAAGGTGTGGGGGCTTGTAACATATGAAATAGCAAATGAAGGTGAGGTTGATATACAACTTGTGCCTAAAAGTAAACGTGGAATTTCAACAGATGACTATGTAAAGAAATACGCTGAGGAAATCCAGAAAAGCGCGGGGTATCCCGGCGCGAAGGTAATGGTCATGCATACAAAAATGAAAGGTATAAGAATGACAGGTGATTTTGATATAGAAATAGAACTTCATGCACCAAAAACAGTAACAATGGTAGAAATGTATGAACTTGCAGCAAAAATTTCTTCAATGATAAAGGATGTCAAAGGAGTTTCCAACCTTTCTATTTCCATAGATGTTACAAAACCTGAATATCATTTTATCCCGGACAGAAACAGGCTTGCTGACATAGGAATTTCTGAAGCCGCTGTATCGTCAAATATTAAAACTCTTGTGGATGGCAAAGTGGCTGGCTCTTATTACGAAAGCGGATATTATTATCCTATACGTGTTGTTGCGGATGAGAAAACATTTAAGGGCAAAGAGGATGTAGGTAATATGCCCATATTTATGAAAAAAGGACTTTTTTATCTGCGTGACCTTGGCACAATAAAAACATCGGTAGGTCCGGTTGAAATAGACAGGATAGACCAGATGCGTGTTATAAAGGTAACAGCTTCTGTTATAGGTGCTGATGTGGGAAAGACATCTTCTGAGGTATATCGTATGATAAAGGATATAAAACTTCCAGCCGGTTGTTTTATAAAAGCAGGCGGTCAGACGCAGATGATGAGAGAAAATTTTAAAACACTTGGGTTCATTCTCTTAATGGCTTTATTCTTTGCCTATGTAATACTTGCAATACAGTTTGAGTCACTCATATTGCCTTTATTAATTCTTTCAAGAATTCCACTTTCCGTAATTGGTATATCTGTTGCTTTATTTATAACTAATACTCCTGTTGGTGTAACAGTATTGATAGGCGTATTGCTACTATCAGGGATAGAAATAGTCCACGGTGTTATTTTAATTACTTTTATACAGGAATTAATTGCTGCGGGTGAAAAAGTTAAGGAGGCAGTGTTAAAAGGAGCTGAATTACGACTTCGTCCAGTCCTTATGACAGCAATGGTAGGAATACTCGGTCTTATTCCGCTTGCATTTGGCTGGGGCGAGGGCACAGAACTTTTAAAACCAATGGCAATAGGCGTAATAGGTGGATTGATTTTTTCAATATATCTTACATTTTATTATATGCCAATTGTTTTTATGGCAATAATGGAAAATAAAAATAAATAAGGAGGTGATAGTTTAATATTTTGGTTGTTAAAATTATAAAAGTTAAAAAGGAGGAAGATGAACATGAAAAAAACAATGATTGCAATTGGAGTTGTTGTTTTAAGTTTTTTTACAGCAGTACTTTACGCTCAGGAAAACGCGGGTTTTGACCAGGAATTAAGTTCACTTAGGAAAAATGTTATTCAGGTATGCGGGAAACTACAGTCACCAGATGCAAAAGCCAATAAAGACGCGATAATCAAAGGAATTGATGAGATAATTGCGGAATGGGATAAAATAACAAAAAAATATAGCGAAAATATTCCAGAAGAATATTCAAAAGATAAGGACTGGAAAGGTTATTTTGCCGAGGCAGCTGATAATTTCTCCCTTATGAAAGCAAGAGCACAAGAAGAAAAATTCAGCAGAGCTGCCCAGTTTTGCGGTTTAAACTGTGCATTATTTGTAAAAATGCATAAAATTAATGGAAGGGTAACAATAGCTGATAAAATGTTTGATTTACGTATGAACGCAAAATTATTTGTCAGTATGGCACTTGTCGGAAACCAGAAAAGTATGATAAAGATGATGAAACGCACAGATGAGGTGCTTGAAGAAATTCATAATACGCCTGCGCCAGCAAATGTGGATAAAGCGGTGTATGATGCTGACATTGCACAGTTGGATAAAATATATGAGACATTAAAGTCAGTAGCGCTAAAAGGTAAAGAAAAAGAAATAAATGAAGGAATGAAAACATTTTTAAAGGAATTCGGGAAAATTTACGTAAAATATATTTAAAGTGTGAGTATGAGGTCACTTTATGCGGAAAATACCAGTGTTAGTGAAGAAACTACAAAATTGCGTTAGAAGTTATTTTGAGGAGAAAATATAACAAAATAGAATAAAAAATAAGATTCTTAATTTACCATTTTGTTGAATAATTATATTTGCTTTTAAATATATTTTTATATTTTGTTTTTCCGCGATTTTCAGGTTTAAAAAGTGTATGTCATAGCATTATTGTTTCCAATTAATTTTGTTTTTTCTTGTTTTTTTATTTTTATTTGTTAATATATGTATAGTTATGCATATATTGAAAATTTTTGAAAAGGAGTTTTGAATGAAACCGGAAGAAATTTTTAAAATTTTATCAGATGCTACGCGACTACGGCTTTACAGAATTTTAATTGAAGCAAATTTAGAAACAGCAGTATGTGAACTAGCAGATGCAATTCAATGCACGCATTATAACGCTTCCAGACATTTAAAATTTTTACAATTGGCAGGTCTTGTAAAAGAGCGAAAAAACGGCAGGTGGGTTTTTTATTCAGCAGAAAAACCAGAAGATAAATTTATGTTGGACTTAAATAAAGCAATAAAAAGTTTAAATGAAGATGTTTTTAAAGAGGATTTAGAAAGATTCAAATTAAGAATTGGTTTCAGGGAAAATGGAAAAGTTCAATTTTGTATAAACAAAAAATTATTTAATAAAAAGGAGGTAAAAAAATGAAAATTTATGTAGCAGGTCCGGGTTGTCCGAGATGTAAAGAAACACACAAAAATGTTTTAAATGCGCTTGCAGAATTAAACATTGCAGCAGATGTGGAGTATGTGACAGATATAAAGGAATATGCAAAACTTGGTGTTATGATGACACCTGCTGTCATTGTTGATGGAAAAGTTGTTGTGTCAGGCAAAATACCGACAGTAAATGAATTAAAAACAATTTTTAAAAAATAAAAAAGGACAGATAGAAAATGCAGATTATAATAATCGTAGGTATTCTACTGCTTTCAATAATATCAGGTATGCTTGGACTTGGGGTTGCTTTTTCAGCAATCCCATTTCTTTCATTTTTTTATCATGACCTGGTAAATCAGGTTCAACCACTTGCATTGCTTTTAAATGGTATAACTGCTATTTTTTCTGCATTTGGTTTTGCAAGGAGTGGATATATAAAATGGAAAGAAGCTCTGATTCTATCTATTATAACAACGATTTTTGCTCCTGTTGGTGCTTTTCTTGTTTATTATGTTAAGCAGATTTATATATGGATAATTTATCTTATTTCTGTTATTTATTTAACATACAGATTATGGAAACCGGTAAAAAAAGAAGAAACACAAAAAGAAAATTTTGTTCTGGTTTTAATTCTTGCAATACCCATTTCAATTCTGAGCGGTTTTTTAGGTGTTGGTCCTGGCTTTTTACTTATGCCAACTCTTATAATAAACGGTTTTGATGCAAAATTTGCTGCAGGCATAAATGCATTTGCTGTCACTTTTCCTTCTTTTTCTGCACTTGTGCCGCATTTAAAAACCGCAAATATTGATATGAAAATGCTTGTGATTTTACTTATAATTGGTGCTGCTGGCTCTTTTTTTGGAGCACGGATGACAAGTAAATTCATAAAATCAGAAAATTTAAAAAGAATATTTGGCATTTTAATAGTTATTATGACAATTTATAAAATATGGACAATGATTAAATAAAAATGGAGGTTAAAATGAGAAAGTATTTATTATTGTTTTTAGTTATTTTTTTATTTATTTTTGGCTGTGAAAATAAAAAATCAGGTAAAAAACAAGATGCATCTAACAACGAAGCAGTATCAAATATGACAGCAGAGCCGGTAAAAGAAACATTAAATGAACCGCAGATGTCACAACTAAAAATAACAGCAGTCATAGCAGATGAACAAAAACCCAAAAAATCAAAAATAAAGGTAACTTTTGTTGAACTTGGTTCTGTGCGTTGCATCCCCTGTAAAATGATGCAGCCGATAATGAAGGAAATAGAGGAAAAATACAGTGACGAAGTAAAGGTTATTTTTTACGATGTGTGGACAGATGCAGGAAGACCTTATGCTGAAAAATACCAGGTACGCGCAATACCAACACAGGTATTTCTGGATGAAAATGGCAAAGAATTTTTCAGGCATGTTGGCTTTTTTCCGCGTGAAGAATTATTTGAAGTATTAAAAAATAAAGGGGTAAATATAAAATGAGAAAAAAGAAAAGATTAAAAGGAAGCAAAAAGAAAATAAGTTTCTTTTATAAATATAAGAAAGTAATTATTATTTCTTCTTTAGTTGCACTATTTATTATTTCCGGAATTTATGCATTGCAACAGATGAGCGATAAAAATTGCATTATTATGATAACTGATTCACGCGCCTGTCATTGCGTAAAAAACAGATGCGTATCATTAAAGAATCAAATTTCAGATATGCTGAGGTTAAATTTTAATAATAGCGTCAGATTTAAAGTAATTGAATACTGGAATAAAAAGCGGTCTGAAAAAATAATGAATAAATACGGGATGGGAATGATACCTGCTGTTGTAATAGTCAATAAAAATGGCGAGGCGATTTATAATAGTAGTTTTTATAATTTTAACATTGAAGAATTTAAAAATAAAATTTACGAACTAAAAGGGCAGAAAAAATGATAGAAACAATTTTCACAAAATTAACCTATGCTCTGGAAGGAAACCCATATATCGCAATTATATCATCTTTTTTATGGGGGGTATTAAGTATTTTATTAAGCCCCTGCCATCTTGCATCAATTCCATTGATTGTTGGTTTTGTTGGCGCTCAGGGGGATAAGGTAAGTATAAAAAAAGCATTTTTGCTTTCTTTATTATTTGCAACAGGTATATTGTTTACAATTGCAATAATTGGTTTAATAACAGGAATTGCTGGTATGCTTGCAGGTGATATCGGTATATGGGGAAATCTGCTTGTTGCAGTTGTTTTTATTTTAGTCGGGCTTTATTTGTTTGATATTATAAACTTTAATTTTTTAAATTTTGGTCAGCCACAGTATGAAAAAAAAGGGTATCTTGCTGCTTTTGTTTTAGGACTTATTTTTGGTATTGCCCTAGGACCCTGCACATTTGCTTATATGGCACCAATGCTTGCTGTTGCTTTTAAAGTTGCATCAACAAATATTATTTATTCAATGACTTTAATTTTATTTTATGGAATCGGGCACTGTTCAGTTATTGTTTTTGCAGGCACATCAACCGAAGTTGTAGAAAAATATTTAAAATGGTCTGATAAATCAAAAGGTGTTTCTGTATTAAAGAAGATCTGTGGTTTGCTTTTAATTATAGCAGCTATCTACCTTATATATACTGCATTTGTAAAATAAATTTTTAAAAAGGAGTTGGAAATGGAATTACTAAAAGATTTAATTATTGCTGGTTTAATTGCTTTAAAAGGTTATATCATAGAACATGTTATAACCTGTCTTGTTCCTGCTTTTTTACTTGCTGGTGCTATGGTTACTTTTGTAAAAAAAGAGGCGATTTTAAAACATTTAGGCGAACAGGCAAATAAATTAAAATCATTTTCAATTGCAAGTGTTGCAAGTTTTTTTGTTGCTGCATGCTCTTGCACAATAATTCCGGTTGCAAGCGGACTTTATTATTCAGGTGCCGGTATCGGAGTTGCATTTATTGTTTTATGGGTTGCACCTGCTGCGAATGTGCTTTCACTTATTTATACCGGTAGTATTCTTGGCAGTCAAATTGTTATTTCCCGGGTTGTTTCTGCGATTTTAATGGCTTTTATAGTTGGTTTTGTAATGAGTTTTGTTTTCAGAAATGAAAAAAGGGAAATACATAATTATCAGATGGGAGAAAATACAAAAATAATAGAAATAAAGGATTTAATTTTATTGATATTAATTTTGATTTCATTGCTTTCGCCAAATTATCTGGTGCAAAAAGGACCATATATAAATAAAGTGATTGTTTGGTTTATTTTTACTGTTATCCTTGCCATATATGCATTTATTTTTATTGACAGGGAAAAGATAAAAAACTGGTTAAAAGAAAGCTGGTGGTTTGTAAAATTGATTTTCCCGCTTTTGCTTGGTGGTGTTTTTGTAGTTGGGATGATAGGAAAATTATTGCCACAGGAATGGGTGCAGAGATGGTTGGGTGGAAATTCAGTTTCTGCAAATTTTTTAGCAACCATAATTGGCTCAATAAGTTATTTTGCAACAATGACAGAAGCGCCATTTGTTCATACTTTAATGAAAATGGGAATGGGCAAAGGACCTGCACTTGCTTTGTTACTCACCGGTCCTGGACTTAGTTTACCAAATTGGATTGTAATAGCCCGTGTTTTTGGATTAAAAAAAGCATTTGTCTATGTGCCAGTGATGATTACTCTCGGGACACTCGTTGGTTTTGTTTTTGGAAATTTCTTTTAATTAAAGGAGTAAAGTAATGGATGCAAAAAGTATTTATTTTGCAGATGAATTTCGTTCTTTTATGAAAAGTGCTCAGGGTTTAACAGATGATGATTTTAAAAAAATTATGCCGGATATAAAAGTAAAAATATTAAATTCAAATGACAAAGACCCGATAAAAATATTTTATTCTATTATGGATTTTATTTCACAAAATTGGCATAAACAAACTCCTGCTCCTGTGCATGCTGACTGGCATCATTTCATAGTGCCCGGTGTTTTACTGGCTGCTTTACGAAACGCAGGCTATGAAGTTACTGATAAAGACATAGAAGAAGGAATGCAAAGAGGTGAGAAATTTTTTGGTGGTTCTTGTGGTTTTGCCGGAACCTGCGGTGGTGCTTATGGGGCAGGCATAGCTCTTAGTATTTTTTATAAAATAAATCCATTGTATGATGAAAAAAGATCTGAAATTATGGAGATTGTAAGTGATATTTTAAAAGAAATTTCAAAATATAAAAGAAGATGCTGCAAAAGAAGCAGTTTAATAGCAGTAAAAAAGGTTATTGATTATTTAAATAATAAAAACATTGATAAAATTCAGATTGTGGAACATATAAGATGTAAATGGTGTCAAATTAATAAAATGTGTCTCGGAAAAGATTGTGTTTTTAATATGCAATGATTTAATTATTGAAAATAAAATAAAAAAGTTTTAAAATTAAGCATATTTTATTTTTTTAAATGCAGGAGGAATAATAATATGGTTAAGAAAAGAATCGTAAGAAAAAGTAAAGAACCAAAACAAAAAAAGATTAACTTGCTTAATGAATCAATTCAGATTATTTATAAATCAATAATTATTGTTGTTGTTTCAACAATTATAGCATTATCTTATACAGGCATACGTGCGGCACTTAATGTTGATAATAAAACAACGAGTCAAACTGCTGCAACAGCAGAAGCAGTATCAAATACCACAAACGCTGTTGCAGAAACACCGCAACCAACACCTACACCTACAAGAGTTTATCATATTCCATTTAAATACAGAAACTTATTTAATGAACACAGTAAAAAGGAAGACCTTCCAAGAATCCATCTTGAAGAAGCAAAAGTTTTATTTGAAAGCGGCAAGGCATTATTCATAGATGCAAGAAGTGCCAGCGAATATAACGATGCCCATATTCCAGGAGCTATATTAATAACAGTCGCTGAAGCACCAACAAAAATTCCACAGTTAAAAGATGTTTTAAAAGACAAAGTTCTGGTTCCATACTGCCACGGAGCTGGCTGCCATTTATCAGACAAAGTTGCGTATTCTTTATTTGATGCGGGATATAAAAAAGTGGTAATTTATTTTGGCGGATGGCCGGAATGGACTCAGGCAAATATGCCGGTTGAAAAATATGAACCACCAGCTCAGTATAAACATTTATTTGAAGAAGCAGCATCAGAAAAAGATATAAAGCAAATAACTTTGGAAGAGGCAAAATTTTTATATGATAGTGGACTTGCAAATTTTATAGATGTTGATACTCAGGATAAATATAATAAGATGCATATAGACAGGGCAGTAACAATTCCGGTTGATAAAATGAAAGATATGCTGCGCGGCTATGATTATTTTTTAAAACAAAAACCAAATGTTTTATATTGCCATGGCAGAGGTGGTAAAGCAAAACAAGCAGCAAGTATGTTATATAAAGAAGGTTATAAGAAACTTTTACTTTTTATAAATGCTATACCGCAGTGGGAAAAGGCAGGCTATAATTTGTGGAAAATGCCGCCACCACCACCTACACAAAACAGATAAAAAGAAGGTGAAAAGTGGAAATTATTAAAAAAATTTTATCAAATAAATGGTTACTCGGTATTTTAAAATTTTGTCTTGGTTTTGTTTTTGTTGTTGCTAGCATTGGAAAAATAATTGACCCTCAGCAGTTTGCAAAGGATGTTTATTCCTATGTGTTACTTCCCAATGCAGTTGTGCCTTTATTTGCTGCAATTGTTCCCTGGATTGAGTTTTTTACAGGACTTTTACTTATGTTTGATATCACACCAAAAAGTAATTCTTTGATTATTTGTGGTTTGCTTGTTGCGTTTATAATAGCAATTGCCATAGATGTAGCACGTGGCATAGAAATTTCCTGCGGTTGTTTTGATTTTTTATTTCCAGAAGAAAAAATAGGAATAACAACAATTATAAGAGATTTAATACTGCTTATTATGGGGCTTATTATTTTATTTTTTGACCACAATGAAATAAAAGTTTATGGAATAATTAAAAGCAAAAAATAGATGAAAAAAGATTGTGTGGGATTATTATTTTCTCAGGTTGGCTATGATACTCATAAGCCCAAAAAAATAATCATAAGGGGATATAAAGACTGGTTATCTGATTCTGCACATATTTCCATTGTTAATTCGTCTGATATATGCGTATATAAGGGTGTTGTTAAATATTTCGGGATTTTCTGGAATATACACTGGTGGATATTTGATTTCAGTGATTTTAATTTGCCCGGGGTTTACAAAATACAACTTTTTGACAAAAACAAATTACTATTAGAAGCAGATGGCTTGGAAATCGGACAAAACATTTTATTTAATAAAACAGCCAGATACGTAGGCCCTGAAAATTTGAAAAGAAGGGCAATATTTGCAAGTGTAAAGCCCGGATGGTTTGACGCTGGTTATCTGTGGCAGGAAGTCCCGAGTCATGCAATGATGATAGCCGGTTTGTGTGATTTATACAAATTTGCAGGTGAATTTTTATCTGATAATGATAAAAAACAAACTTTGTCATTTATCAAAGATGGTTGTGTTTATCTTAAAATATGTCAGGATAAGGCAAAAGAAAAAGGATTAAAAGAAGGTGCGTTGATTCATGATTTGGCAAGAGCGCCTGATAGTTGTTCACCTTATGATTCTTTTATGGCTGCACTTGCATGGACAAAATCAGCAGATGTTTTTATAAACATTGATAAAAAAGTAGCAGATGAATTTGCAGAATGTGCATCAAAGTCCCTTGACTGGATTGAAAAACATGCAAAGCCAATCACTGATAATAATGTTTTGTTTAATCAGGGCTGGGATGAGAAAATTCCTTATCCGCAGCAATGGGGCACAAGGTATTTGATGCTTGCGTTGTGGAGTGAAATACTTCTTTTTGATATGAATTATCGGAAACGCATTGATAGAATAGAATTTTTAACAGAAGAAATATTAAAACGTCAGGTAAAAAAAGAAAAATCAGAATTTGGTTTATGGGGACATTTTTATGCTTATGATGGCTATGAGATAACTGAAAAAGCGTGGAGTCATGGTATGCCAAGCGCCGGACAGAACAATTGTTTCGGTTCTGACATGGGCGCTGTTTTTAGTTACCCGTTATTTTGTTTCATAGAAGGCATAGAAAGATTAAAAGACCATAGATATGCAGATAAATGGCGGCAAGCAATATTGGATTTTGCAATAAATTATTTTAAACCTGCCTGTTTATCTTCTCCTTTTAAAATCTTACCGCGCGGTGTGTTTGGTAAAGAAGGACTTTTATGGTTTGCGGGTGTATGGCATGGAACAAATACGATATATGGGCAGGCAGCAGCACTTGCAATAGAGTTTTATAAATTAACGGGCGATAGTGATTTTATTGATATTGCTTATTCTAATTTGCAATGGATTTGCGGTTTAAATGCAGGACTTACAAAAGATGCAATGGAAATGGGTTGCGTTATATTTAATACAGATATTGAAGATGATATTGCATATCCGGTTAGTATGATTAAAGGCGTGGGAAAAAGAGAAGCAGGTAACTGGACAAATATTCGCGGCTCAATATGCAATGGTTTTGGAACAGGCAGACAGTTTGAATACGATGTCCCGCCAAAAAAAGATTTTGATACACCTGATGCTTTGCATGATGAGGACTGGATAACGCATTGCGGTGGATTTTTAATGGGTATAGCAAGATTGGTTGTTTTAGATTAAAAAGGAGAAAATTATGAATAAAATTGAAAAAGCAGTTAATTGTTTCAATCAAGGATTTGCCTGTTCCCAGGCAATATTATCCACATACTCAGAAGAATTTGGTTTAAATAAAGATATTGCTGTAAAAGTTGCACAGGGCTTTGGTGGTGGTATGGGTAGAATGGCTGACATCTGCGGAGCAGTTACGGGTGCTTTTATGGTAATTGGGCTTAAATACGGAATGAAAGATGTTGTTGATAAAGAAGCAAAAGAAATGACATATAAATTAGTCAAAGAATTTGCAGATAGATTTAAATTACGCAATAAAACAATAGTATGCAGGGAACTGCTCTGCTGTGATATGTCCACAAAAGAAGGCATGAGAATTATTAAAGAAAAAAATTTATTTACCACTCTATGTCCTAAATTTGTGCAGGATGCTACTGAAATTTTGGAAGAGATATTATGAAATAAATGGGTAAGCTATATATTTATTAATAAAATTATAATAAAAAACTCTTGAAAATAGGATTTATTACTGTTATACTCATTTAAGTTAGTTATAATTGATAAAAGGAGGTATAGAAAAGATGCAGGAAAAATCTTCACAGCCAAATTTTACTTCTCAAACTTTAAACGGGGTATATGAAATTTATGATTCCAAAGTTAATCTATATATAGAAGCAAGATTTGAAAAGGGTGTAATGCATGGCCAGTACAAAGAATATTTTGACAAGGAAAAAAAGAAATTACATTTGGAAGGAAGATACGAAGATGGAATGAAACAAGGCGTATGGACAACATATGACAGAAAAGGAAAAGTGGAAGGGGTTGCCATATTTAATAAAGGAGAATTGTTAGAAAGGACATTATACGATTTTGAAGAAAAATAAAAAAGGGGTTTTTTATGGATGGTTTGAATGTAACAAATGAAAAAAAAGGGCAATTTAATATAATCAAATGTATTGGTTTTATTGATTCTGAAACATCAAAAGAAATAGAAAATTTATTAAATGATTTAATTTCAAAGCAGGAATATAAAATAATAGTTGATTTAAGTAAGGTTGATTATATAAGCAGCGCTGGCTGGGGAATATTTGTTGGTTATGTAAAGGATTTAAGAAAAAATGGTGGAGATATAAAATTTGTTGGTATGAAAAACGAGGTTCGTGATATTTTTGAAATACTTGATTTTACTAACATTCTTGAATATTATCATGATATAGAAAGTGCTGTAAAAGCATTTAAATAAAAATTTTTTTGGTGATTTTGTGAAAAAAAATCTAAAAATTTTTTTTATTGTTTTATTATTATTGTTTATTCAAAATGCAAAAGCAGATGTGTGGTTATTGAGAAGTTGTCTGGAATTATATGGCCAATATAATTTTTTATTTAATGCATATGATTTATTATCCATTGATTCTGACTATAAAAAAAATATTTTTAATTCCGGATATTCAATTGGTTTTAATGGGGTTTTATTTTTTGGCATTGATGATAAAATTTACGGTTTCTATGTAAAAAAAGATCATGTTGATACAAAAAACAAATCAGAATTGCTATTTTCAGAAGATAAAAAATATAATATCATTGCAGATGAAAGTTGGGGTGTTCATTATATTGGATGTGGTTTAAGAAAATATTTTATTGATAATTTTATTTTAAATTCTATTTTACCTTATCTTGCAATTGATGTGGGATTATATTTTGCATCAAATACAACAGCAAAATTAACAGTAAAAGATTTTTCTAATACGATTATTGCAAGTGGAACAGTGGAAGGCAATGGTGCGTTTTTGGGCTATAATATAGAAGGGGGTCTGGATTACTGGCTTTCAAATGAATTTGCAATTTCAGTTAAAACTGGTTACCGCTTTTGTAATGGGATAATAGATGCAGTAAGAAAAGAAGGCGATTTAAAACCAGCAGGTATTTCAGATATAGAAAAAAGCAAAATTGATTATTCTGGAATTTTTATTAATATAGGCATTTCTTTTCTTTTCCAGAGATATGATTAAAATAAATTTTAAATAATATATAACCTTTTCTATTTATTTGATTAAATTTATAATGATATATTAGTTTTTTATTGCTGTATGATTAATAATTTAGATTAGAAAGTTTAAAACTTGATAACTAATTTGCCGATTGCAGGTTGCTGATTGGAAAAACTAAAAAAAACAGCAATCAGCAAAAAGCAAACGACAATTGAAAAGAGCGAGAGCAAGAAATGAGATTCTCTGTAGGGACGAACCTATGTGTTCGCCCATAAAATCGAAAATTGAAAATATATCAAGATAGCTAGACTGTTAATATGTTATGGCTAAATTTTAGGTCTTGGCTAAAAATTAAAAAATTAGCCATAAGATTTTATCAAGAACAGAGTGATGAAGAGTAAAATGATTATTCGCCTTGATAATTAAAAATAAATACTGGATTTCTGTTTGCGTAGGAATGACAGAATGAAATAAACAAAAATCAAACAATCCCTGATTTGAAATTTCTGATTTGAGTTTTTAGAAAAACGAAATTCATGTAATGATGTATATTTACAAAGTTCACCACTTGTGATACACTTATATTGGATAAAATTATTAAAGAACGCATTTTATCATTAGGAGGAAAAGATGACAACTAAAAATCCAAGGATAAATGTAGTATTGGAGCAACCGATTTATAACGCAGTCAGGAAATTATCTAAAAAATATAAAATATCTATGTCTATGGTAATAAGAGATATAGTGAAGGAGGAGATTGAGAATTTTGAAGATTCTTTTCTCGGTGCAATTGCCAGTAATCGGGAAAAGACATTGAAAAGCGATCAATTGATAACACACAAGGAATTTTGGGAAAAATTATTATAATGTATAATATAATATATCATAAAGATGCTATTGTAGATGTAAAAAATATTGACAAACAAATATTACTTCGTATTAAGAATTCAATCGAAAATAAATTAACGGAAAGACCGGAAATTTTTGCAGAACGTTTAAAACATGAACTAAAAAACTACTGGAAGTTACGAGTAGGGGATTACAGGGTTGTTTTCAAAATAGATGGTAAAATAATAACCATACTCGCAATAGCAAATAGAAATAAGATTTATGATAAATTGAAAAAACGTAATAAAATATAGTATTATATTGACGTTGAAAATGTATTTTGTTATATTTTATATGTTTTTAGCAATTTCTGCCTTTATTGTCGGGACGTAGCGCAGTTGGCTTAGCGCACCTGCCTTGGGAGCAGGGGGTCGCCAGTTCAAATCTGGCCGTCCCGACCAAAATTTTGTTTATGCTAATTAAGTATTTTTTAAATTGAAGATATATAATTGATAAAATATTTCAGACAGATAATTGTTTTATAATAAAGTAACGGTAGATATCAGAACTAAAAGTGGAAATATAAAAAGTGTTTGTTGTTATAAAACAGCAAATAGCAACAAGCAATCAGCAAAGTATTTAAAAAGCCGAGTCCCCGATACAGGTTAGTAAATGAAATAAGAGAAGGAAAGATAAATGAAAGATAAGTAGAGATGTATCTGTTTTTAAATCGGCAATTAATAAATTTGCGATTTACGGTTTACGATTTACGATTTGGAAAAAAGAAAAATGAAAACAGAAAAACGTAGATATCATATGTTTTTAAACCGAAAATTGAAAATTGGAAATTGACAAAGTATTTATTGGGTGATTAGCTCAGTTTGGTAGAGCAGCTGACTCTTAATCAGTTGGCCCGGGGCGAGCAAAGCGAGGCGAGCCAGCCGCATCCAAAGAGGATGAAAAGCGAGCAGGAGCGAGCGACAGGCTGGCGAGGAGAGGCTACGCAGCCGCGAAGTAGCGGCGAAGTAGCCGAGTCCCCGATACAGGTTAGTAAAAGAAATAAGAGAAGGAAAGATAAATGAAAGATAAGTAGAGATGTATCTGTTTTTAAATCGGCAATTAATAAATTTGCGATTTACGGTTTACGATTTACGATTTGGAAAAAAGAAAAATGAAAACAGAAAAACGTAGATATCATATGTTTTTAAACCGAAAATTGAAAATTGGAAATTGACAAAGTATTTATTGGGTGATTAGCTCAGTTTGGTAGAGCAGCTGACTCTTAATCAGTTGGCCCGGGGTTCGAGTCCCCGATCACCCACCAAAATTTTATATTGTAAAAATATATGTTGTTAGAGTAAAATATAATTTAGAAAGTAAATATAGAAAGATAAGTAGAGAAGTTCTTTTAAATCGACAAATATTGAATTTACGATTTATAACTACATTGCCGATTGCGGATTGAAAAAAATAAAAACAATCAACAACCAGCAACAAGCAATCAGCAAATGAAATAGCGAGAGCGAGAAGCGAGATTATCAGTAGGGGCGGCCCTGTGTGGTCGCCCTAAAATGGTAAACGGCAAACTGCAACCGACAAAGACAAGCTTCTGATAACGGGTTAGTAAAAGAAAAAAAGATAATTGAAATATAAGCAGAGATGTATTAATTTTTAAATCGGCAATCGACAAAGTATTTATGGTGGGTGTAGCTCAATGGTTAGAGCACCAGGTTGTGGCCCTGGGGGCTGCGGGCGAAATCCCGAAGGGATTGAGGCGAGCGAGCGCCGAGAGATTAGAGAGTAAACGGTGACTAGAAAAGAGCGAGAACAAGAGAGCGAGATTGGAATGATAAATATAGCGAGGGGGTCGCGGAGCAAAACGCGGGAGCGTTTTGCGAGGTGACCAATTCCCGTCACACAGGTTAGTAAAGGAAGAAAGAAAGTAAAAGAAAAAAAGATAATTGAAATATAAGCAGAGATGTATTAATTTATAAACCGACAATCAACAATCGGCAATCGACAAAGTATTTATGGTGGGTGTAGCTCAATGGTTAGAGCACCAGGTTGTGGCCCTGGGGGCTGCGGGTTCAATTCCCGTCACTCACCCCATAATTAAGGATAAGGATGAGGATGAGGATAAGGATGAGGATGAGGATGAGGATGAGGAGAGAGGATTATAAAGGTATGAAGCAGAAAATTTATTATTCTATGTATATGTTTAAAATCGGCAATCGACAAACGGCAATTGACAAAGTAGTTATAGCGCCTGTAGCTCAGTGGATTAGAGCATAGGCCTCCGGAGCCTTGTGCGGGGGCTGAAGTCCTGAAAGGACGAAAGGCGAGCGAGCGCCGAGCGATTAGAGAGTAAGCGGTGACTAGAAAAGAGCGAGAACAAGAGAGCGAGATTGGAATGATAAATATAGCGAGGGGGTCGCGGAGCAAAACGCGGAAGCGTTTTGCGAGGTGACCGATTCCCTCCAACAGGTTAGAAAAGAAAAAGAGATAAGTAAGATAAAAAAGAGAGAAAAAGGATACAAAGAAAGCGCCTGTAGCTCAGTGGATTAGAGCATAGGCCTCCGGAGCCTTGTGCGGGGGTTCGATTCCCTCCAGGCGCGCCAGATATATTATAAGGCGCACTGCTTAAAATAAATAGCGTGCCCGTAGCTCAGCTGGATAGAGCAACAGCCTTCTAAGCTGTGGGTCGGGAGTTCGAATCTCTCCGGGCACGCCAAAAGAGATAATATCTCTTACAATGAAATTCAAGGGTATATTTTATAAAATTAAAAATCAATAATTGTAAGTTAAAATACAGATAAGGTGTTTATGAAATCAAAATATCAGAAATCTAAAAAACAACATAAATTAACTATAATTATTATTGGAATTGTAGCAACCATATTTGCAATAATAATTACGTCAACAGGTCTTTTTAAAACACTTGAATCCCGCTCCATTGACTGGAGATTTAATTTAAGGGGGAAAATACAACCTACATCTCCGGTTGTTATCGTTGCGATTGACGATGCTTCATTTGCAAATATGCCAGAGCGCTGGACCTGGCCAAGAACTTTTTATGCAAAGGTAACAGAAAATCTAAAAAAATGGGGCGCAAAGGCAATTGTTTTTGACATGGTTTTTTCAGAACCAACTGCAAAAAATCCAAAAGAAGATAAAATTTTTGCAGATGCGGTAAAAAAAGCAGGTAATGTAATATTAGGCCTTGCAATATTGCAGGAAAATATAGGTAAGGGTTCTGCAACCAGAATACTTTATCCTATTAAAGAATTAAAAGATTCTGCTTTTGATTTAGGCCTTGTTCATCATAGATTTTCTGAAACCGACTCGCATATAAGAGAAACATATTTGTTTTTGAAAAATGAAGATGAAATTTTTTATTCAATGTCTCTTCAAGCATTAGGTTTATATTACGGACTAAAAAAGCAGGATTTAAAAATTAATAATGACCAGATAATCTGGGGTAATTTAAATATACATATTTATAAAGGTAATTTATGCATAATAAATTTTATAGGACCTCCTGGAACATTTACAACTGTGCCTTTTTATAAAGTATATTATGGCAAAGATATTAATAAAAATGTTTTTAAGGATAAAATAGTAATAATTGGTTCAACATCTGAACTTTTGCATGATGTTTTTTTGACTTCTTTTTCAATTGGTGAAGTAGAATTGCCAAATGGACAAACAGAAAAAACAACAGTAATGATGCCGGGAGTTGAAATACATGCAAATGTGATTAATACAATTTTTTCAAATAATTATTTAAAAAGAATGGATCCAGTTTCAGGCTTGTTGCTTGTGTTATCAATAGGTATTATAACCAGTTTTTTATTATTTAATATAAAGGCATGGCATGGTTTAATAGTTGTTACCATCGAAATTGCAATATATTTTTTTATAGCAACTTATTTATTTAATGTAAAAAATTATATTATTGATTTTGTCAATCCTGTTTTTTCTGTTGTGTTTTGTTATCTTGCAATTTCTACATACAAAGTTGGTGTAGAAGAAAAGGAAAAAAGAAAAATAAAAAATATATTTTCGAAATATTTATCATCAAATATTGTTGAAGAATTGATAAAAAGCGAAGATATAAAATTAGGCGGCGAGAGAAAAGAGATAACTGTTTTGTTTTCTGATATAAGAGGATTTACATCAATGTCAGAAAAGTTAACTCCGGAAGAGGTTGTTGCATTATTAAATGAATATTTATCAGAGATGACAGATGCTATTTTTACTTATGGTGGCACTCTTGATAAATTTATTGGAGATGCAGTAATGGCAATATTTGGGACACCCAGGTTCCAAAAGGACCATGCTTTAAGAGCAGTTAAAACCGGCTTTCTTATGCTAAATAAATTAACCATGCTTAATGAAAAATGGGAAAAACAGGGAAAACAAAAATTTAAAATAGGCATAGGTATTAATACAGGTATTGCAGTTGCGGGCAATATGGGGTCTATGAAACGACTGGAATATACTGTTATAGGCGATACTGTAAACCTGGCATCAAGACTGGAGTCGTTAAATAAAGAACTCGACACTCAATTTTTAATCAGTGAATCCACATATGAACAGGTAAAAAACTTTGTAAAAGTAAGAAGATTTGATAATGTTGCAATAAAAGGCAAGCAGGAAAGATTAATTGTTTATGAAGTTGTTGAGCCGGTTTTTTAATAAAAACATGAAAATAAAAATAAATTTATTTTTATTTTTGATTTTTTTATTTATAAATATTCAGGCATCAGAAAATATATGTCTTAATAAAATTAAATATTCTGATGGAAGAAGCATATATTATTTTCAGGGTGCAAAAGTAATTTGTTCACCGGATGCAGATGTAAAGATTTATAAAAATATTATCAAATTAACAAAAGGGAAACTGTGGGTTACAGCAGCTGGCTCAACTTTATTAAAAATTATTTACAAAAAAATACAAATTGAAGTAAATAGAGCAACTGTTGATATAAATTCAGAAAAAAACACATTATTTGTTTTTAATGGTTTTGTATATATGAATGGGAATCGTGTTAATAAAGGTCAGAATATAAATTTAAAAAATTTTAAAATAAACAAAACAGAAAATCCAGATACCTGGCAAGAAGAAAATATAAAAGCAGAAATTACCTCTGTTTCATTGGAAACACAGGCAAAAGATGAAATAAAAGATAAATTTAATAAAAAGATATATGAAATTTTAACGGATAATTATTTAACATCAGGAAAAGATGAAAATGAATTTTTAATAAAACTGACTATTTCTGAAAAAGACAATACTGTAAAAGGAACAATTAATAATATTATAAACGAAAAAATAATAGGTATAATAGATGAGAAATTAAATGATGGAAATTATCAATCATTTCCTGTTGAGTATGCTGCAGTTAAAACCGGAAACAATCTTATATCCATAATTAATTCATTTATGGAAGGCGAATTATATAAAGGCAGAACAATTGCAATAGAAACATCGCAATTAAATGATACAGATTTAAATGTTTTGAAAAATATTTTATTGAATATTTCTGGTTTGAAAATAATAGAAGAAAAAAGTTATTATAAGATAAAACATATAATAAGAGTTAATTATATTGGTAATGGATACGATATTGCTGAAATTATCAAAGATAAAAGTAATAAATTTAAAATATGGTATATTTCAAAAAGTAACATAAAAATAAAAGTTCAAAATTGATTGTATTTTACATAAAAAAACATTATAATATTATAACAAAAATTTTATTACGCGAGGACCATCCCGTAAAATGAAAACCAGGAGGTTTTCATTACGGGACAAAAAACAAGTAAGTTAAATAAAAGCGAGGATGGCGGAATTGGCAGACGCGCCAGACTTAGGATCTGGTCCGATTCCGGGTGTGGGTTCAAGTCCCTCTCCTCGCACCATTTTAATTTTAAAGGAGGATATAAATGAAATATGAAATAAAAAGTGAAAAAAATTGTACAAAAGTTATAGAAGTAAATCTTGATGCAACAGATATAGATCCAGTTTATAAAAAGGTGTTAAACAATGTAAAAGAGAATGCACAGGTAGATGGCTATAGAAAAGGTAAAGCACCGGAAGAAGTAGTAAAAAAAATGTATGAAAAAACAATAAATGAAGAAGTTCAGAAAGATATAATTCTTGAAACAGCCAAAAAGATATTAGATGAAACCAGATTACATATTGTGGTTGACCCTGTATTAGGCGATGTCAAAGCAGATATACCCCAAAAAATAGATTTTAAAATAATAGTTGAAGTAAATCCGGAGTTTGAAATAAAGGATTATAATGAAATAAAGGTTGATTTAAAAGATTTTAAAGAAGTTACACAGGAAGATATTAACAGGGAAGTAAACAGAATAAGACAATCAAGAGGTGTTTTAAAAGAATCACAGAAAGAGGATATAAAAGATGGTGATTATGTGGTAGCTTCTATTATTGGTTTTGTTGATGGAAAACCAGAATCAGATTTAGCAGCAGAAGATGAGTTAATAAAAATAGGAGAAGGAAACATATTACCCGATATAGAAAATGGAATAAAAAATATGAAAAAGGGAGAGGAAAAAGAGATAAAAACAAAATTACCTGATAATTATAGTAATAAAAAGTTTGCAGGTAAAGAGGTTTTATTTAAAATCAAGATAAAAGCAATAAAAGAACTGGAAGTTCCTGAGTTTAATGATGAATTTGTAAAATCACTTGGCGGTCCTTTTAAGACAAAAGATGAGTTATTAGAAATAATAAAAAGTGAACTTACCAAATATTTAAAACAACAAATAAGATTACAAAATATTGATATGATTTTTAATGAACTTTTAAAAGATAATCAATTTGAGGTTTCAAGAAGTTTGGTAGAAATGGAAACCAATAATCTTTTGAGACGTTATGAAAATCAATTGCTTTCTCAGGGGTTATCTGTGGAAAAATTAGGGCTTGACAGAGCAAAGATACGGGAAACATATTTAAAAACAGCAGAAGAAAATGTCCGGCTACGTTATATTTTAAGAAGAATAGGAGAAACAGAAAAATTTGAAATAACAGATAGTGATGTTGAAAATGAAATTAAACGGGTTGCCAGTGAAAACAAAGAAGATGTTGATGCGATGATAAAAAGGGCAAAACCAAACTGGGACCTTTTAAAAGCACAATTACTGGAAGATAAAGTTATAAATAAACTTTTGGAAATTGCAGCAAACAACAAAGGTAAATAATATTATTTGATGGAGGTGAACTGTGAGTTTAATACCTATAGTTATTGAACAGGGGGATAGAGGTGAAAGAGCATATGATATTTATTCCCGCTTGTTAAAAGAAAGAATAGTTTTTGTTGGTATGCCAATAGATGATGATATTGCCAATCTCATTATTGCACAGCTTTTATTTTTAGATGGAGAGGATTCAGGCAAAGAAATTTCTTTATATATAAACAGTCCCGGTGGAATAGTGAGTTCTGGTATGGCAATATATGATACAATGCAATATGTAAAGTCACCAATTACCACTATTTGTGTTGGCCAGGCAGCAAGTATGGCTGCGGTGCTACTTGCAGCTGGAACAAAAGGAAAAAGATATGCTTTGCCAAACTCAAGGATATTAATTCATCAGCCAATGGGTGGTGTTCAGGGACAGGCAACTGATATTGATATACATGCAAAGGAAATTTTAAAATTAAGAGAACGACTTAATAAAATTTTATCAAAACACACAGGACAATCGCTTAAAAAAATAGAAAAAGATACAGACAGGGACTATTATATGACAGCAGAAGAAGCCAAGGAATATGGTATAATTGATGAAATTATTGAAACAAGAAAAGATAAAGCAAAGGAAGAAAAATAAATATGTATAAATGTTCATTTTGCGGTAAAAAAGAAAAAGATGTAGAGAAGATAATTATTTCTGACGGCGTTGCTATATGCAACGAATGTATAGAGATATTTAAAGAAGTTAATGCACAGGAAGAAAAATACGAGCCCCATAAAAAATTACCGACTCCAAAAGAAATAAAAAGTTTTCTTGACCAGTATGTAATTTCTCAGGAAAGAGCAAAAAAAATTTTATCTGTTGCAGTATATAATCATTATAAAAGAATAATGTTAAATGAAAAAAATGATGTTGAAATGCAAAAATCCAATATTCTTTTGATAGGCCCGACTGGTTCAGGCAAAACACTTCTCGCTGAAACACTTGCAAAAATGTTACATGTTCCTTTTGCTATTTCTGATGCTACAACATTAACAGAAGCAGGTTATGTTGGTGAAGACGTGGAAAATATTATTTTACGTTTGCTCGAAAATGCAAATTTCAATATACCAATGGCTGAAAAAGGGATTGTTTATATAGATGAAATTGATAAAATCGCCAAAAAATCGGAAAATGTATCAATAACAAGAGATGTATCAGGAGAAGGAGTACAACAGGCACTTTTAAAAATACTGGAAGGAACAATTGCAAACATACCACCCAAAGGTGGCAGGAAACATCCTTATCAGGAATATATTAAGGTAAATACTAAAAATATTTTATTTATTGTGGGCGGAGCTTTTGTGGGGCTTGAAAAAATTGTTCAAAAAAGATTACAGAAAAAGATTTTTGGTTATAAAAACAAGGAAGAAGCAAGCGTAACGGTAAAAGACAGATATGAAATACTTTTGCAAACATTACCTGCTGATTTAATAAAGTTTGGAATGATACCTGAATTTGTTGGAAGGATACCAGTAATTGCAACTCTGTCAGATTTAACAGAGCATGAATTAATAGATATTCTTGAAAAACCTAAAAATTCAATTTTAAAGCAGTATGAAATTTTATTAAAACATGATGGTGTGGATTTTAAATTTACAGAAGATGCAAAAATTGCAGTTGCACGTGAAGCAATAAAAAAAGAAATAGGCGCAAGAGGACTGCGGTCAATTATTGAATCAATAATGATGGATATTATGTATGAAATTCCTTCTATTAAAGGTGCAAAAGAAGTTGTTGTTGATTCAGATATTGTAAATGGCAGGAAAGATAAACTGGAAGCAATTAAAAAAAATAAAATTGCATAATATGGTGGTAAATTAAATGGCAGATATTAATGAAAAGAAGGATTTATCAGAAAATAAAGAAGAAAAAGTTCCTTTGCTTGCATTAAGGGATTTAGTAATTTTTCCCAATATGGTTATACCTCTTTTTGTCGGAAGGGAGAAATCAATAAAAGCACTGGAAGTTGCAATGGAACGTGACAGAATAATTTTTTTAGTGGCACAAAAAGATGCAAGAACCGATGACCCTCAAAAAAAAGATATTTATGAAATAGGAACATTATCTGAAATACTCCAAATTTTAAAACTTCCGGATGGTGCTATTCGTGTATTAGTAGAAGGATTAACAAGGGTAAAAATAAAAGAATATTTACAGGAAGACCCGTATTTTGAAGTTTCTATAGATAGAATAAATGAAAATACAGAAAAAACCAAAGAAACAGAAGCATTGATGCGTATGGTGATGGATGAATTTCAAAAATATGTAAAGATGAATAAAAAGATACCACCGGAAACACTTATGTCTGTCTCTGAAATTGACAATCCCGGGAGGCTGGCTGATGTCATAGCAGCGCATATTTTTTTAAAACATGAAGAAAAGCAAAATTTGCTAGAATTAGAAGATCCAACCAAAAGACTGCAACAACTTTCAATTTATTTGAACAGAGAAAATGAAATACTTGATATTGAAAAGAAAATACAGGGAAAAGTTAAAAATCAGTTAGAAAAATCACAACGCGAATATTATTTATATGAGCAGTTAAAGGCAATACAAAAGGAACTTGGAAAATCAGATTCAACATATAATGAAGTTGAAGAATTGCGTTCTAAAATAAAAAAAGCAAAAATGTCAAAAGATGCAGAAGACAAAGCATTAAAAGAACTATCCCGTCTGGAAAAAATGATGCCGATGTCAGCAGAAGCAACGGTTATTAGAACTTATCTTGACTGGCTTATATCTCTTCCATGGAATTTTAAAACCAAAGAAAAAATTGACATTAAGAATGTTGAAAAAATTTTAGAAGAAGATCATTATGGATTAGAAAAACCCAAGGAAAGAATAATTGAATATCTTGCTGTAAAGAAAAATATAAAAGAAAAAAAAGTTACGGATCCTATTTTATGTTTTGTAGGCCCCCCTGGTGTGGGTAAAACATCGCTTGCGCGTTCAATTGCAAGGGCAATGGGCAGGAATTTTGTAAGAATATCATTAGGTGGTGTGAGAGATGAAGCAGAGATAAGAGGACACAGAAGAACTTATATTGGAGCAATGCCGGGTAGAATTATACAATCCCTTCGCAAAGCAAAATCAAAAAATCCGGTATTTTTAATGGATGAAGTTGATAAAATGTCTTCTGATTTCAGGGGCGACCCTGCCGCTGCTTTACTTGAGGTTTTAGATCCTGAGCAGAATAACACATTTATGGACCATTATCTTGATACAGAATTTGATTTGTCAGATGTTATGTTTATCACAACAGCAAATACTTTGTATGATATTCCGTTGCCTTTGCAGGATAGAATGGAAATAATAGAAATAAACAGTTATACCGATTATGAAAAATTAAATATTGCGAAAAAATTTTTAATTCCAAAGCAGTTAAAACAGCATGGATTAACTGAAAAAGATATTGAAATAAATGATAACGCAGTTATGTCAATCATACATAATTATACAAAAGAAGCAGGTGTTCGTAATTTAGAAAGAGAAATAAAAGCATTATGCAGAAAAGTTACAAAGATAAAGGTAAGTGAGGCAAAGTTTAAAAAAATTATTATTACTGAAGAGAACATAAATAAATTTTTAGGTGTGCCAAAGTTTTTAGATGTCCCAACCAAAGATGTAAACGGTATTGGCATAGCAACCGGACTTGCGTGGACTGAATTTGGTGGCGATGTTTTAGTTATTGAGTCATCTATAGTAAAAGGCAAAGGCATATTAATTCTTACCGGCAAATTGGGTGAAGTTATGAAAGAATCAGGTCAGGCAGCCTTAAGTTATATACGTTCAAGGGCAAAAAAATTAGGCATAAAAGAAGACATATTTTCAAAAACAGATATCCATGTCCATGTTCCCGAGGGCGCAATTCCAAAGGATGGCCCTTCTGCGGGAATTACAATTGCAACATCTTTAATTTCAGCTTTTATAAAAAAGCCGGTTAGAAAAGATTTGGCAATGACAGGCGAAATTACATTAACAGGCAGGGTTCTTCCAATAGGAGGATTAAAAGAAAAAACACTTGCAGCACATAGAAATGGTATAAAAGAAGTAATAATACCTGATTATAATCGTAAGGATTACTCAGAACTCCCTGATTATATAAAGAAAAATTTAAAATTTCATTTTGTAAAGACAATGGATGAAGTGATTAAAATTGCTATAAATAAAAAATAAATTTTTATTTGAATTTTTCATATATTATTAAATTTTCATTTATTTTATCCCATATAATATTTTTGGAATTCTTTTTATACCAGATATTTCCATAAACGTTAGTATAATTATTATTTAAATAGGTAAAAATTGTATCCGGGGCATGCCAGATTTCAATTACATCTGGTTTTAAATATATAAGTGAATAAAAATAGTTGGATTTTAAATGTCCAGGATAAAAATATTTTAATTTATCAAGTAATTTCATACTTTTATCCGGAGTTTTCATTTTTGTTTTTGCTATTATTCTATCGTTTTTTCCTAAAATATCATGGCATTTTTTATCAGTAAAATATGGGACTATGCCTGCAGCAGTTACAGCAATCAGTGCATCTTTTGTAGTTGTGTTTTTTATAAATAGCGCTCTATTTAATAACATTTCATTTGATTTAATATGTAAAGTAGGTTTTATAATTAAAAAAAATTCTTTTAAACTGGAAATCCCTTTTAAAGAATTAAAACTTAATAATGATAAAAATGCAATTAATAGTAAAATAGATTTTTTAACCATTTGATTTTTATCAAATATAATAAAAAATTTTTCTTTTAAATATAATAAAAAACTTTTTAAACCTATGGAATAAATTATGAAAAATTGTGGCATAACTATAGATATATAACGATTGCTTCCACCCCACATTTCCCAGGCATCCCCGCCTACATAAATACTATAAAGAGATTGGATTGAAAATAATATTAACAAAAAAATTAATTTAATATTTCTTAAAAAATAAACTGCGATAAAAGGAATTAAAAATAAAATAGGATTCATAAAATAAACAAAAGATAAATAAACCAAAAAGCCACGGGCAATTCTTAAAAAAAACGGATAACCGGTCATTTTTAAATAATATGTGTTTGGTAATAAATCATTAAAGTAAAAAAATCTAAACAATTCTTGACCGACAAAAAAAGTGATAAATATCAAAATCCCGGATATTAAATGCTTTATTTTATTATTATAATCAACTATGAACATAAAAAGTGTAATAAAAAGTAATATAAACAAAGTATCTATTCTTATTAAAATCAAAATTCCGGATAATAAATAAGGTATAAAATTAAATTTTTTGTTTTCGAGCGAAAAAAATATTTTATAAGTAATTATTAAAATGATTAAAGTTAATATACCAACTTCCATCCCCATCAATGTCCAATAGTTTAATGGTAAATAAAATATAGTTAAAATAACAGATAAAAATTTTGTAAACTTATCACATTTTAAAAGTTCAGTAATTTTAAAAACATATATGCCAATAAATATGATAAAAATTATACCGGTTATTTGAATAAATAAACATATATAATTTTCTGGTATATGCAATATATGGGGTATAACCATAAAAAGTGTCCATAGCGGATTTGTGAATCCTTCAATCGGATTTTCCCCGATATTCCAGACCAAACCATAACCAGATGATAAATTTTTAGCATAACGCATTGAAATCATAGCATCGTCAAAAAGTAAAAACCATAATTTTTTATCAATGTAACAAGATGTTCTGTAAATAAAAAAAGAACTATATATTAAATAAAAAATTAAAACGAGTAATAAAGATTTTTTTAAATTCATAGAATATTCTCTTTAATTTTTAAGTTTAAAAACTTTCCATTCATTTATTTTATCATAAAAATAATAGTTTTTATCTATAAAGTTTAGTATGTCAACAAAATAAACAGATATTGCATTGTCAAAGCCAAACTCAGAAAGCCTGCGCATAAATCTTTTTGCTGCTTCGGAGTCAACATTGTTTTCAAAAAATCCTATAGAATCAACTATAAATTTTGGTTTGTTTTTTATGAAATCATTATAAAAAATATCAAAATCTTTTTTTGTGGCATATTTATAGTTAATCAAAGGATAAATATAAATATATTTAGTGGGGGATTTTCTTTTTGTTACAAAATTTATTCTTGCATCTGAACCCCAGAAATATATTTTATCTGTTTCTTGTGTGTTATTAAAAATCCAATTTATAGTTTCATAATCAGGACCAGTATAATTATTATTATTTATTTTTATATAGTTTTTATTTTTCATATCAAATCTTAATGAATATTCCATATTTGAAGTCGCGCCACTTATAATAAAAATAATTAAAACAGAAACAAGTTGAATAAAAAAATTAGATTTGGTTATAAAAGTTTTAAATAAAAAACCCGATAAAAAAATAAGCGGCGGTAATAATTGAATAAAATAATTAGGATAATATCTTTTACTTGCAGAGAGTGAAAGTAGTTCGGCAAATAACCAAATTAAAATGATAAAACCTGTGGTGTAATATGTATTATTTTCTTTTTTTGAAATTAAATTAGAGGTAAAAATAATTAAACCACTTATAGCACATATTAACAGTATGGGCCTTTTAAATAAATAACTGTTTGTAATATTTATAAGCATTGGTTTATTTATTATTTGTATATAAGAAAAATTATAAAGAAATACCTGTGAAATAAAATCAGAAAATGAATTTTTTATAAAAAAATACGTAAAAATTAATAATAAAGGAATTGAAAAGCCTAAAAAAAAGAACAAAAAGCATTTTAATTTATATATTAAATTATAATTTCTATAATAATAAAATATTCCTAATATTAATGGTAATAATATAAAAATCCCGGTTTGTTTAAATAGAAAAGATAAAGATGCAAAAATACCAGAAAAAAATAACAAAGAAGACCTTATTTTTTTAAAAGAAAGAAATAAAAAAAATATTGATATTACAGCAGGTAATAATTGATAGGTTTCAGTTTTACCATATGATTTTGTAAAACTTAAGTTACTTACTACAATAACAAATAAAATTGTAGTATAAAAAGAAGTTTTTGAATTGAAAATTAATTTTGAAAATAAAAAAATAATAATAGCTGTAATAAATATCCAGAAACACTCAAAGACAGCAATAGTTTTACTTTCCTTTGGTAAAAACTTAAACAAAAAAGCATTTAAAAAATAAATCATAGGTGGTTTATGATCCCAAACATCTTTATAAGGTATATTATTTTCAGTAATAAGTTCACCTACATACATAAAAACACCTGGGTCAACAGAGGGGAATAGTTTAAAAGTATAATAACGCATAGTAAAAATTAGCAATAAAAGAAAAATGAAGAAAATAAAATAGAAAATAATTTTTTTCATTTATTTATCTTTTGTATTTAAATATTTTGTAGGTTGCTAACATATCATAAAAATAGTAATTATTATCTATTATATCAATAAGTTTATGAAAATTAAGAGGCAAAGCATTGTCAAAACCAAAACTCGATAATTGGGATATGAATTTTTTTGATGCTTCAGAATTTGTGTCTTCGGCAAAAAAACCAATACAATCAATAATAAATTCAGGCTTGTTATCTGACAAATCATTATAAAAAATATCAAAATCAGTTTTTGTTGCATATTTGTAATTAAGCAAAGGATAAATATAAGTATATTTACTTGGTGATTTTCTTTTAGTTACAAAATTTAAACGTGTTTCTGTTCCTAAAAAATAGATAGAATCATTTTGGTTTGTGTTTTCAAGTATCCATTTTATTACATCATAATCATAACCAGTATATTTGCTGGAATTTATATTAATGAAGTTTTTATTTTTTATTTTAAATTTTATTGCAAATTCCATATTAGAAGTTGCACCGCTTAATATAAAAATTAAAAATAAAATTACAATTGATATATAAATTTTTGTATTTTTTAAAATAAAATCAAATAAAATAGCAGATAATAATGAAAGAGATGGAATTAATTGAACAAAGTAATGGTTGTAATATCTTTTACTTAAAGATAAAAAATAGAAGTCAAAAATTGTTAAAATTAATAAAAAAATGCCAAATGGTTTAAAATTATAGTTTTTTTTAAAGATAATATTGAAAAATAAAATTAAAATACCAAAAATTGCACAAATTAATAATATGGGTCTTTTAAACAGAAAACTGTTTGTAAAATTAAAAAAGAAAGATTTTTTTAATAATTTTATATATAACATATTGTATAAAAAAACCTGATTTAAAAAATCGTAAAGTGCATTATTTAAAATAAAATATAATAAAATTAAAAAAACAGGAATTAAAAATCCAAGGAAAAATAAAGAAAAATATCTTAATTTTTCTATAAAAGAAATTTTTAAAAATAATAAAAAAATTAAAATTGGAAATACAATTGAAATCCCGGTTTGTTTGAAAAAAAATGAAATTGCAGCAAAAATGCCTGAGAAAAATAACAAGCTGCATTTTTTATTATTATAAAAAAGGAAAAATAAATAAATTGAAATAATTGCAGGCAAAACTTGATAAGTTTCTGTCATGCCATAGCATTCAGAAAAACTCATATTGCTGAAATATAAAGTAAATAACAACGTTGTTAAGAAAGTTGTTTTAAAATTGAAAAATTTGAAAACCAACAAAAAAACAAATAAAGATGCAATAAAAATCCAGAAACATTCAAAAATAGCAATTGTTTTACTTTCCTTAGAAAAAAATTTAAATAATAAACCATTTAAAAAATAGATCAGAGGTGGCTTATGGTCCCATGAATCTTTATAAGGAATTTTATTTTCAGCAACAAGTTGACCAATATATAGAAATACCCCAGTGTCTTTTTGCGGAAATAAATAAAAAGTATGCAAACGCATTACAAAAATGATATTAAAAATATATAAAAACAATAAAAAAAATATGGAAATTTTTCTCATTAAAAAATCCTTTAATGTATTATATTTTTTCTTGCTATTAAATGATATTTATAATAAACTAAAAAAAATAAAAACTCAATAAAATTAAGGTAAAAAATGGATTTAATAATTATTCATGACAGCGAAATCAAGTATTTTGAGGCATTAAAAGAACTTGAAAATGAAAAAAAAATAAAAATTGCTACTTTCTATCTACATTTCATTAAATTTTTTTTTAAGGGTTTAATAAGAAGAAATTTAAAAATGATCATAAAATCAATATTCTCATTTATTTTTTATTTAAATAGTTTTTTAATAAAAAACAAAATAATATTGATGGGTATTGCCCCGTATGATTTTAGATTGATTTTTTGGGTACATTTATTAAATAAAAATAAAGTTATATTTCACAATTCCTGGCCATACTGGACTGAGAATGATTATCCGGAAAAAGTAAAATTTGGAAAAAATTTTACTTTAAAAACTTGGGAGAAATTTATATGTCATAAGAATTTATATATAGTTAATATATTGGAAAAAGCAAAATTCGAAATAATAAAAAAATATAATAAAGATAAAGATAAAATTTTTACTATCCCACATTGTTATAATCCGTATTATTTTTATTTAAATAATGATAAACATAACGAAATAAAAATATTGTATGTCGGCAGATTTGTCAGAGAAAAAGGATTGGAATATCTGAGGGATATTATAGAAAATTTCAAAAATGTTAAATTTGGAATAATAGGCGAGGGGAAGGATAAATATATTTTACAAAATGTTTTAAAAAAACAAAATGTTTTGTATTATGGTTATATAGGGAATAAAAAAAGGTTGGGTGAAATAATGAGGGAATATGATATTTTGTTACTACCATCATATAAAACAAATAACTGGGAGGAAGTATTTGGAATGGTTTTAATAGAGGCAATGGCTTGCGGTCTGGTTTGTATTTCAACAGATTGTATAGGTCCTTTACATATTGTTAAAGATATGGAAAATGGCATAATTGTGAAACAAAAGGATTTAAGAATGTTGATAGAAAAAATAAAATTAGTTATGGAAAAAAATGATTTAAGAGAAAAAATAAAAGAAAAAGCATTGAAAAGCATAGAATTTTATAAAATTGAAAATGTAAAAAGGTTATGGCTTGATGTTATTAATAAAATATCTAATGGTGAATTCAATGCCATCAATTAAAAAAAATTATTTTTACAATGTTTTATTAACATCTACAAACATAATTGCTCCTTTAATAATTTATCCTTATGTGTTGAGAATATTAGGGCCCGCCGGTATTGGTAAAGTTAATTTTGCAATGTCAATTATGGGCTATTTTTTAATGATTGCACAATTTGGTATACCCCTTTATGGTATAAAAGAAATAGCCAAAGTTCGTGACAATAAGGAAAAGTTAAGTAAAGTTTTTTCTGAATTGTTTTTGATTAATACAATTACATTTATTTTGTCTTTTGTTTTTTATTTAATTTTGGTCATCACTATTCCAAAATTCAGGGGGGATTTTGTTTTATATTTTGTAGTTGGAACAAATTTGATTTTTAATTTGTTTACTATTGATTGGTTTTATAGTGGATTAGAAGAATACAAGTATATCACACTAAGAAGCGTTTGTATAAGAATTTTATATATTATTTTAATTTATTTTGTTATTAAATCAGAAAATGATTATACAAAATATGCAATGTTAGGTGTATTGTCATTGGCGTTATCTAATTTTGTCAATATTTTGTTTTTATTCAAAAGAGTTAAATTTATATTAAAGGGTCTTGAGTTTAAGAAATATTTAAAACCAATTTTTTGGATTTTTTTATCAGCTGTTATAGGAAGTTTTTATAATAAAATGGATGTTGTTTTACTTGGATTTTTAACAGATGAAAAATATGTTGGATTTTATACTACGAATAGAAGAATAACATCATTAATTCTTTCTTTTGTGAGTGCACTTGGCACTGTATTAATTCCCAGATTGTCATATTATATTAATAATAATATGAAAAAAGAATATAAAGAAATAGCAGAAAAATCAATAAATTTTATATATTTTTTGTCTGTCCCGACAATTATTATTTTGATTTTACTTGCAAAAGAGATAATATTATTCTTTGGAGGAGAAAAATTTTTACCAGCCACCTTGTCATTGCAACTTATTTCATTTCAAATATTAATAACTTCTATTGCAACTTTTTTTGGATTTCAGGTTATACTTGCTAATAATGATGAAAAATCAATGATGCTTGCTAACATTTCTGGCGCAATTGTAAATGTTACGATAAATATTTTATTTATTAAAAAATTTTTACATAATGCTCCAAGTATTGCTATTGTTATTTCAGAGACAGCTGTAGTTATAACACAGATTTTACTTGCAAAAAAATACATAAATTTTAATGTTTTTACATTTAAAAGTTTAAATTATTTTATAGGTGGACTTTTTATGAGTATTTCAATTATTGTTTTAAAGTATATTTTTATAAATTTAAATTTTATATTTATGCTTATTGTTTTTTCTGCCGTTTCAATTTTTGTATATTGTGTTTATCTATTAATAGTAAAAGATAAAATTATTTTTTTGATTTTAAATAGTATTACTAAAAAAATAGGTTTGCAAAATGCAAAATAAAAAAACATTGGTTTTATTATTTGATTATTTTTATGATGTTCATTTTTATAAAGATGTTGGAATGATACCATATTATTTTCATAAAATGTTTGGTTTTAATTCAACAATTGTTTCTTACTCACAAGACAAAAACACAGAAGAAGATTGTAAAGGAATAATTATAAAAAAAATAAAAAAAATATTATTAGACCCATTTATCCTTTATATTTTAAAGAATTCAAAAAATATTGACTTGCTTATGATGTTTCATAACAAAGAAAAAAATTATTTTTATAGAAAGTTATTTAAATTTTTAAATCCACAAGGTTTAACTTATTTAAAACTTGATATGAATGTTTATAATGTGGAGGAATTGGAATGTTTTTATAATTCATTTATTAAATTTAAAGATATTTTTAAATTAAAAATAAAATTTATTGAGAAAATAAAAACTATAAAAAGATATTTTTTATATAAAAAAATAAAAAAGGAACTTGCCCAATTTGATATTGTAAGTATTGAAAATAAAATTTTTTATGAAAAACTAAAACAAATATTAAGTTTAAATAATTTATATTACATTCCCAATGGCTTTTTTGATTTAGATGAAAATATACCGCCGATGTTATCTTATGATAAAAAGGAAAATATAATTATAACTGTAGGTAGAATCGGCGCAAAAGAAAAAAATAATGAAATGCTTTTAAATACACTTGAAAGAATTGATTTAAAGGATTGGAAAGTTTATTTCATAGGGCCTATTGAAAAGGAATTTTTATTAAAAATTAATGATTTTTATTTTAGATTTCCAAAATATAAAGAAAGAGTTTTTTTTACTGGAGAAATTAAAGATAGAAAAGAACTGTATGATTTTTATAATAAAAGTAAAGTTTTTTGTTCTACCTCACTTTGGGAGAGTTTTGGAATTGCTATGTTAGAAGCAGCTTATTTTGGAAATTATATTATTGGCACTGACACGGGTGCAATACAGGAAATAACAAATAAAGGCAGATTAGGTACTATAATAGAGTTCAATAATATTGAAATGTTAGCCAAAGAATTGCAAAGCATAATAAATCAGGAAAAAAATATTGAAAAATATTGTGAAGAAATTAAAAATTTCTGTATGAAAAAATTTTTGTGGTCAAATATAATTCAAGAATTTTCAAAAATTATTTTATTTTAAATGATATATAAATTTCTAAGTAAAATAAAAGGAAAACTTAATGAAAAAAATTTATATTAGTATTTTAAATTATAATGGATTTAAAGATACAATAGAATGTATTGAATCAATTTTAAAAAATAATTACAACAACTATCAGTTAATAATTGTAGATAATAATTCAACGGATAATTCTTTAAAATTTATAATTGAGTATTTGAATGAAATAGATATTAAGTATATTTTTTTTAATGAAAACGAAATTTTAAATTGCGAATTAGAAAAAATAAAAAGTTATGATGATGCCAAAGTAATTTTAATTAAAAATAATGAAAACAAAGGTTTTTCAGGTGGAAACAATGTGGCAATTAAATATGCATTGATACAGGATGATTTTGAATATATCTGGCTTTTGAACAACGATATTATTATTAATTCTGATACTATAGAAAAAATAGTAAATACTTTTAATGAAAAAAGGAAAAAAGAAAATATTGGACTGATGGGAACTATTCAATTATATTATGATAAAAAAGAAATTATTCAAGCTGCGGCTGGTAAGTTTAATAAATTGAAAGGTGCATTTTTAAATTATGGAGAAGGTAAAAATAAAAATAATTTTAAACTTGAAAAATTTGATTATATCTATGGTGCATCAATAGTATTGCATAAAAATTTTATTAAAACAGTTGGATTGTTAAATGAAGAGTATTTTATGTATTATGAAGAAATTGATTTGGCACAAAAAGCAAAGAAATATAATTTCAAAATTACAATAGCAGAGAATGTTTTTATTTATCATAAATTTTCAAAAACTGTTTCTCAAATAGGTCAAGGTTTTAGAATATATTATTTACAAAGAAATAAAATATTGTTTTATAAAAAATATTTTAAGTTTTATCTGCCATTTTTATTTTTATTTCAGATAAAGGATTTAATTTTTTCAAATTATAAAAAAGAATTTATAAAAGGAATGATTGATGGTTATTTTAATAGAAATATTAAACAAAAAGAAAAATTATTAATAGTTGAAATGAATGATTTTCATGAAGAAGTAATTTATTCACTTGCCAAATTATTAAGAGAGAATTATGAAATAATTTTGTGTATTAATAATAAAATTTTCAAAAAAGGGCTTAATATTTTTTATGATATTATATTATCAATACCATCTAATAAAATCATAAAATTTTTAATATTATTAATATTACCATTTTATTTAAAATTAAAAAAAATAAATAAAATAATATATAATACTTACGAAGATAAATATGTGAAGATTATAAGTAATTTGTTGCCTAAAAGTATAACTCAGTTTGCAATTTTACATAATCTTGATAAATTTAATTTTAATAATAAAAATATTAATAATATAATTGTTTTAAGTGAATTACTTTATAAAAATTTTAAAAAATTAAATGAAAATATAAAAACTACTTACTTTTATCCAATCATTTATGATTATAACAATAATTTAATAGAAAATAATCCTGATATTATTAAAATATGCATACCAGGAAAAATTGAATACAAAAGACGAAATTATAAATGGCTTGCTCAATATTTGGTTAAAAATAAATTAAAAAAAATAAAATTTGTTTTATTGGGTAATATATCAACAAATGATGGTATGAATTTATTAGATTTTATTTCAAAGAATAATATTAAAGAATATTTTATTGTTTTTAAAAATTTTATACCTTATGATAAATATTTTAATGAAATTGCAAATTCTGATTTGATTATGCCATTGATTCATCCAGATATAGAACTTTTTGAAAATTATAAAACTACTAAAATTACGGCATCTTTTAATATGGCATTTTCTTTTAAAAAACCACTTCTCATGTATAATGTTTTTAATAATTTAGAAGAATTTAAAGAATTTTCTATTTTTTATTCATTTGATAATTTATTTGATATTTTAAGTGATAAAGATATAAAGATAAAAATAAATAAAAAAATTGAAAATATAAAAAATTGTAAAAAATTTAATTTAGTTTTGCAACAAAAAAGGTTAATTAAATTTTTAAATAAGGAGTAATACTTGAAAAAATTTTTAATTTTAAGCAGTACAGGAATAGTCAGTGGTGCAGAATATGTTTTAATTGATTATTTAAAAAATTCAAAATTTAAAGATAATTTTTTAATATTACATTCGAATATAACTTTGGTAAATAATTTTTATAAAGATAGTGGTATAAAAGAAATAAAATGTAGTTTTTTAAATCCAGTAGGCGCAGAAAAGACAAAAAATATATTTAACATAATAAAAAAAGTTACTAATTTTTTGTTTGCCATTTTTTGTATAATTAAAGTTGTTAAAGAAAATAACATTGACATAATTTTAGGCAATAATACAGGTGATAGTATTTATGCTTTTTATGCAAAAATTTTAAATAAAAAATATATTAATTATATACACGATATTATTGAAAAAAGTTCATTTCTCGCCTTTTCAATAAAATTTTTTGATAGATTTGTTGATAAATATATTGTCGTTTCAAATGCTGTAAAACAATCAATGGTTTTTTTAGGAATTAAACAGGATAAAATAAAAGTTATATACAATGGTCTGTTACCAAATAAAAAAATTATAATAAAGAGAATCAAAAATTATTTTAAATTTGGTTTTGTTGGTTATATTGATTCCACCAAAAATCCAGAAGAATTTATTGAGATTATAAAATTATTTGCAGATTCTGGACTTAATATAAAAGCAGAAATAATTACAGGAAGTATAGTTGATAAAAATATTTATTATAAAATTTTAGGAAAAATTAAAAAATATAAATTAAATATAAATATAATAGAAAAACTCCCAAGAGAAAAAATGAGTGATTTTTATCATGATATCCACTTTTTAATTGTTACAAGCAGAAAAGAAGCATTGCCTACTGTTATTCTTGAAGCATTTAATAATTCTACCCCGGTTATAGGAAAAAATATTGGTGGGATTTCAGAAATTATAAAACACAATTATAATGGATTGTTGTATGATGATTTAAAAAATTTTGATAAAATCATAATTGGGTTAAAAAAGTTTGATATTATAAAATATAAAAAAATGCAAAGAAATTGTTTGAAAACAATTGATAAAAAATTTAATTTAAAAAGTAAAATAACAAGATTAGATAAAATACTATTTGAGGAATAAAATGAAAGATAATAAAAAAAAAGTTTTAGTAATAAAACTTTGCTGTCTTGGAGATGTTATACAGGTTACACCATCTTTAAGAGCATTAAAAGAAAATGGCTATGAAGTCCATTATTTATGTATTGAGTTTGTAAAACCATTGCTTGAATTAGTCCCTTTTATAAGTAAAATTTATACAATAAATTTTAAGAACATAACAAATATTCTAAAAATCATATCAGTTTTAAATAAGGAAAACTATGATTTAGTAATAAATTTTCACAGGGATATAAAGTCCTTTTTATTTGTTTTTTTTATCAATGCAAAAATGAAAGCTGGTTTTAAATGGGGTTTAAGTTCATTATTTGTGAATAAATCATTTGTATTTAATTCAAATATCCATGAATCAGAAAGATATTTGTCAATTATCAGTGGTTTAGGATTTGAAATAAAAGATAAATCAACAAAAATAAACATTCCTGAAACTGCGAGTGAAAAAATAGAAATTTCAACAAATAAAAAAATAGGAATTTTTCCCGGTGGCGGAGTAAATCCAGGAACTGTTATGTTGACAAAAAGATGGCCTGTTGCAAATTATATAATGCTTGCACAAAAAATGATAGATGAAGGTTTTTCAGTATATGCTTTTGGTGGACTAATGGACCAGCCTTTAATAGATGAGATAAGAAAAGTAGTGCCAGAAGTAAAAGAAGCCATAACAAAAACCATAAATGATTTTATTTATTATGTTTCAAAAATGGATTTATTTATAGCTCCGGATACAGGCCCGCTTCATATTGCTGCTGCTGCAGGAGTTAATACAATAGGACTTTTTGGAGCGTCTTCCCCAGAGCTTGTAGCACCACCGAATAGTAATTCGCAATATTTATGGGGCAGGGAAAAATGTAGCCCCTGTTATCTCCCAGAAACCGTGCATAAAAGGAAATTTTTAAACTGTAAAGATAATATATGTATGAAAAAAATAACCGTTGATATGGTTTATGAAAAAATAAAATTAATCACAGGATAATGTATATGAGAACAGCAATAATCCATGACTGGCTTACAGGAATGCGGGGTGGTGAAAAGGTTTTAGAGGTTTTGCTTGATATTTTTCCTGATTCAGAAATATTTACTTTGATTTGTAATAAAAGAGAAATTTCTGATAAAATAAGAAGCAAAAAAATACATACTTCTTTTTTGCAATCACTGCCTGGTATTTTTAAATATTACAGAAATTTTTTACCTTTATTTCCTTTTGCAATTGAAAGTTTTGATTTAAAAGGTTTTGATTTAATAATTTCCTCAAGTCATTGCGTTGCAAAGGGGGTAAAAGTACCAAAAAATATTTTACATTTTTCTTACTGTCATACGCCGATGAGATATGCATACGACCAGTTTAATAATTATTTTTCGCTGCAAAAAAATGGTAAAATTAGATTTTGGTTAATAAAAAATATTATTTCACAATTAAGAAAATGGGATATAAAAACATCTGATAGGGTAGATGAATTCATTGCAAATTCAGATAATGTAAAACAAAGAATAAGAAAATATTATAACAAAGAAGCAACAGTTATTTATCCGCCGGTTGATACTGATTTTTTTACACCAGATGAAAATATAAAAAAACAGGATTTTTATTTAATGGTTGGAGCATTTGTTGAATATAAAAAGCCGGATTTTGTAATAAAAATTTTTTCTGATTATTTAAAGGATAAAAAACTCATTGTTGCCGGAAATGGACCAATGAAAAATTATTTAGATAAAATAAAAGGTGCTAATGTAAAAATTATTACAAATGCAACAAATGAAGAAATAAGAGATTACTATAGAAAGGCAAAATGTTTTATTTTCCCGGGAGAAGAAGATTTTGGTATTACAATGGTAGAAGCCAATAGTTGTGGCACACCTGTTTTAGCATTAAATAAGGGTGGTGCACTTGAAATAGTAAAACAAGGGATTACAGGTGAGTTTTATGATGGCACAGAAGAGGATTTTATAAAAAAACTTGAGAATATTGATAAAAAATTATATGATATTAAAAGTATGTGTGAAAATGCAGGCAGATTTTCAAAAGAAAAATTTATTTTTTCTTTTAAAGATTTTTTAAAAAGGAGAAATATAATTGAATAAAAGAAATTTGCAGAGATTATTAAAAATTATATTGTTAACAGGAGATTGTTTATTTGTTTTTGTTTCTATAATTACTGCATATTATTTACGATTCTATGGAAACATTATTCAGGTTAAATATGGTATACCGGAAATAAAGTATTATATTTATATGTCGCCTGTTGTTATTTTGTTATATTTATTATCTTTTAATTATGCTGGTTTATACAGGGATATGGAAAGAAAATCAGTAGTGGATATTTTTATTTATGTTTTAATTTCCTCATTTTTTGCGGCTGTTATTTCCCTTTCACTTACTTTTTTTGTAAGAACTTTTTCCTTTTCACGTATAGTTATGATTTTAATGTGGGTATTAAGTGTTGTTTTTTTACTTATATGGCGTATTGTTTATAAATCTTTTTATCTTTATATGTATAAAAAGGAAATAATAATTCAAAAAATACTTTTAATAGGAGCAACAGATATTTCTGCTTCATTAATAGAGCGTATAAATTTAACCTATGGAAATGGTTATAAAATTGTAGGCATACTTGATGACAAACTAAAAAATAAAAAAGAATTCAAAAAGATAAAAGTGCTTGGCAAAATTAAAGATGCCAATAAAATAGTAATAAAGTATGATATTGATGAAATTTTTATTGGTATCCCTGATTTTGATAGAAAAAAATTAACAGAAATGATATTAGAAAACGAAGGAATAAATATTAAAATCGTCTCAGATATATTAGGCCTGATGACAAAGAATATTGATTATGATGAAATGTTTGGCATACCTGTTTTTTCTATCAGAGAAATACCTCTTGATAAAATGCGAAATAGAATTATAAAAAGAACATTTGACTTTATTTTTTCTTTTATAATTTTAATTTTACTTTTGCCGTTTTTAATAGTCATAGCTTTATTAATTAAATTAACATCACGTGGACCTGTCTTTTATAAACAGGAAAGAGTTAGCCGCGGAGGGAAAATTTTTAATATTTATAAATTTAGAACAATGACAGTAGAAGCAGAAAAAAATACAGGCCCTGTATGGGCTAAAAAAGACGATGCAAGAGTAACTGCTATAGGAAAGATATTAAGAAGATTAAGTCTGGATGAAATCCCGCAGTTATTTAATGTTTTAAGGGGAGAAATGAGTCTTGTCGGACCACGACCAGAGAGACCTGTATTTGTTGAAAAATTTAAGGATATCATACCACGTTATCTTGAAAGACACAAAGTAAAAGCGGGCATAACTGGCTGGGCGCAGGTTAATGGGTTACGTGGAAATACATCGCTGCAGGAAAGGATAAATTATGATTTGTATTATATAGAAAATTGGTCACTTTTATTTGATATAAAGATAATTTTAAGAACAGTTTTAGAAGTTTTTCATCATACCAGTGCTTATTAGAGGAGGTATTATGGCAAATATTTTAGTTACAGGCGGTGCCGGTTTTATCGGTTCAAATGTTGTTGATGAATATATTAAAAATAAAAATAAGGTTGTAATTTTAGATGACCTGTCTTCAGGGAAAAAAGAAAACATCAATCCCAAGGCAAAATTTTACAAAATGGATATAAGAGATAAAAAGATTTCAAAAATTTTAAAAAAGGAAAAAATAGAGGTTATAAATCATCATGCTGCACAGATTTCTGTTCCTGATTCTGTAAAAAATCCCGTTTTTGATGCAGAGGTTAATATTTTAGGAACTTTAAATTTATTACAATGCGCTAAAGAGGCGAATATAAAAAGATTTATCTTTGTATCAAGCGGAGGCACTGTCTATGGTGCAAATGCCAAACTCCCTGCAACTGAGAATATGCCAATTACTGCTGACAATCCTTATGGAATAAGTAAAGTAACTGGGGAGCATTATGTAAGATTTTTTTCAAATCAATATAATATAAAATATGTTATTTTAAGATATTCAAATGTATATGGCCCTCGTCAGATACCGCATGGAGAAGCAGGAGTGGTGTCAATATTTATTAATAAAATATTAAAAGGAGAAACACCAATAATTTTTGGAGGAGGTAAATGCATACGAGATTATGTTTTTGTCGGCGATGTTGCAAGAGCAAATGTTTTAGCCCTTTATAAAGCAACAAATAAAGCAATTAATATTGGAACAGGTATTAAAACAGATGTAAATAAATTGTATTCAATTATTTGTGAAATAACAAATTTTAATAAAAAAGCAATTATGGGACCAGAAAGAGCAGGCGATATTCCGGCAAATTTTCTTGATATAAGTAATGCAAAAAAATATTTAAATTGGCAACCAGAAACCCGGTTAAAAGACGGAATTAAAAAGACTTATGAATTTTTTTTGAATAAGAATAAAGGAGGCAATAAATGAGAGCGCTGATATTAATAGGCGGAGAAGGCACACGCTTACGGCCGCTTACTTTGAATACTTTAAAATGTATAGCGCCTATTGTAAATAGACCATTTTTTTTATATCAGTTTGATTTATTAAAAAGATATGGAATTAAAGAAGTTATTTTAAGTATATGTCATATGCCTGATAAGGTAAAAAAAATTATTGGAAATGGAAAAAAATATAAAATGAAAATATTTTATATACAGGAAAAAACACCGCTTGGAACAGGTGGTGCAATAAAAAATGCAGAAAAATATTTATCTGAAAATACAATTATTATGAATGGAGATGTTTTAACAGATGTTAATCTGAATAAAATTTTATTATTTCATAAAAAATCAAATGCAACTGCCACAATAATGTTAAATGAGGTTTCTGATCCATCTGCATACGGTCTTGTGCAGACAGCAGGTTTTAAAATAACAAAATTTGTTGAAAAACCCTCATGGGCGGATATTCAGGAAAAATGGATAAATGCAGGAATATATATTTTTAACAAAAAAGTAATGGATTATATTCCAGCAGGCAAAAATGTTTCACTGGAAAGGGAAGTTTTTCCATTATTGATAAACAGGGGAGAAACTTTAGTTGCATATAAATCAAGGAGCTACTGGATTGATATAGGCAAAATTGAAAAATACAGACAAGTAAATTTTGACCTGCTGGAAAGTCGTTTTAAAGCAGATTTTTTAAAACAAAAAAAACAAAAAGATGAAGTTTTTGTCGGGAAAAACACCAAGGTTGATAAAAATGCATCTTTGCGCGGTCCTGTTGTAATTGGAAATAATTGTATAATTGGCAAAGGAACATATGAACCGCTTGTTATAATAGGAAATAACTGCAAAATAGATGAAAATATTTTTATAGAAAGAAGTATTCTGTGGGATAAAGTATATATAGGTAAAAATGTGACAATAAAAAACAGTATCATAGGAAACGGAGTAATAATAAAAGATAACAGTGTTTTAAACGAGGTTGTTCTGGGAGATAACACTATAATTACCGAACATTCAAAATTGGGGCATAAATAATATGGCACAGATTAAATTTGGCACAGATGGCTGGAGAGATGTTATTGCAGAAAATTTTACTTTTAACAATCTTTCAAAAGTAACAGATGCATATGCGGTTTACATACAGAAGAAAAATCAAAATCCAAATATAATAATTGGTTATGATAACAGATTTTTATCTGATAGATATGCTGATTTCGTTGCAAACAGATTAAAAGATTACGGTTTTAATGTTTTTTTACTGGATAAAGCAACACCAACCCCAATTGTTTCTTTTGGAGTGGTTCATAAAAAATTAAATGGCGGAATAATGATAACATCAAGCCACAATCCGTTTTATTATAATGGTTTTAAAATAAAAAACAAATTTGGCGCCGGGGTGACACCTGATGTTACCGGAGAAATAGAAAAAATAGTAAAACAAAAAGTCAAACCCAAAAACAAAAAAGGAAAAGTGACTAAAATAAATCTTGATAAAGAATATATAAAAGCAATAAAGAAACTCGTTGATATTGATTTAATAAAAAAGAGTGGAATAAAAATTGTTGCTGATTGTATGTATGGGTCTGGAACAGGATATTTTGAAAAAATTTTTGATGATTACAAAAAATTATATCTGCTTCATAATTACAGAGATCCTTTGTTTGGTTCTATAAATCCAGAACCAATAAGAAAAAATTTAATAGAACTTGAAAGAGAAGTTAAAAACAAAAAGGCGGATATTGGCATTGCCATTGATGGTGATGCGGATAGAATGGCTTTTGTTGATGACAAAGGTAAATTTGCGACAACTCACAAAGCACTAGTTTTTTTGTTGTTGCATCATATTAAATATAAAAGTAAAAATATAAAATTTGCAAAGACAATTTCAGGAACTGTTTTATTAAATTTAATTGCCGCGGAATATAATATTCCGATTTATGAGACACCTGTTGGGTTCAAATATATCGGAGAAAAAATATTAAAAGATAAAAGTGTAATAGGTGGAGAAGAAAGTGGAGGTATTGGATTTGGTTATTTTTTACCGGAACGCGATGGAATATTATCTAATTTAATATTACTTGAGTTTTTAGCAAGAGAGAGAAAAAATCCTTCTCAAGTAATAAAAGAATTAAACAAAAAATACGGTACATTTGTATATGATAGAGTTGATTTGATATTCAAAGAAAAGGACAGAGAGAAAATATTAAAAAAAGTTTATGAAATAGAAAAAAAAGGGTTTATTTTAAATAAAAGAATAACATTTATAAATAAACTTGATGGTATTAAATTTTTTATGGGAGAAAGACAGTGGCTTTTATTTAGGTTTTCCGGAACCGAACCTCTCTTACGCATATACAGTGAAGCGCCTACGATAAGGGATGTTAAAGATAATCTTGATTTTGGGAAAAAACTTATTTGGGGACTATAATCTAATATTAGTTAAATAACAGATAAAAGGAGTTTATATTGCTTTTTCTTTATCTTGATGAGAGTGGGGATTTAGGTTTTGATTTTTTTAATAAAAAACCATCAAAATTTTTTACGATTGCTATACTTTGTTTGCGTGGTATAGCAAATAATAAAAGATTATCAAAGGCAGTAAAGATAACAATAAAACGAAAGTTAAATGAGAAAATGTCAGAATTAAAGGGTAGCAAAACAGATTTTAAAGTAAAGAAATATTTCATTTTAAAAGTTCAAAAACTTGAATTTGAGATATATTCTTATACTTTAAATAAAATCAGAGTTTATAAAGAACTTACAGGTAAGAAAGATATGGTATATAATTTTATAGCAAGGTTGGTACTTGATAAGATTGATTTTAAAGATATTAAAAGTAGAATTAATCTTATAATTGATAAGAGTAAAAATAAAAAAGAAGTGGAGGAATTTAACAACTATATTATTACTCATTTAAAAAGTAAAGTTACACCAGAAACACCACTAGATTTTAATCATCAACTTTCACATGAGACACCAGGTTTACAGGCATCTGATATGTTTTCCTGAGGTATTTTTAGAAAATATGAAAAAAATGATTCCAGATGGTATAATGAGTATAAAGAAAAGATAAAATTTGATGATTTATATTTACCGAAAAAAAAGAGCGTGCCTAACAGGCCTGGATGTCTGTGCTATAGCCAACCTATGGAAGGGAACACACAGAACAACCTGTATCGAACTTATCGCTCACTTATGAATATAGCAAAAATAAATTAGTTGTCAAGGTGAAAAAAGCACGAGTTGTACCCCCTCAGTTGAGCCTGTGCAAAAAACATAAAATTGAGCATTTTAACTTTTTAAATTTTTATTTTTTCCTTATTTTTTAATCAATTTTATGTGTCAGTTTTTTGTTTTTTATGTTTTTTTCTATTTTTTGCACAAGCTCCGCGGGGGCGTGGATTGAAATCGTAAAAAAAGGCGATTAAAATTTTAATATTTTGGATTTCTGCTTTCGCAGAAATGACACTACAGGAATAGTGTTTTATATAGTTTTAACGCTATTGGAAAAAAGAAAATAAGATTTAATTGATAACTAATAATTACTTCAATTGCTCATACAATTTTTTAATTCTTTCCTGATTTGGGTCTATTTTTAATGATTTCTCAAAATTCTTTTTAGCTTTATCTCTGTTATAAATCCTATAATAACACAAACCAAGATTATTTAATGTTGATGTATTATTTGGATTTTTTGTAAGTGCGTTTTCATAAAATGGGATTGCTTTTTCAATCTCATTCTTTAAAGAATATATATATCCAATGTGAAAATATGACCTGTCAAGATTTGGATTTAATTCAATATCCTTGCTGAATTCAGAAATAGCTTCTTTAAATCTTTTTTGTGCAATTAATTTTTTACCCAGTTCAAAATGTTCAGAATTTATTGGCGTGGGTTTCATAACTGCTGCCTGTGTCTGCGTTTCTTGCAATTCTTTTTGTTTTTTTTCAATTTCTTTTATAAGCGTATTATAATATAGTTTTGCAGTTAAATTTGAAGGATTTTTTTCAATGGCTCTTTGAAAATATTGAATTGCTGTTTCATAAAAACCATAACGTGCATAAAAACTTCCTATATTAAATAATACAGCATCATTATCGGGTTGCAATGTTACGGCTTTATTAAAAAGTTCTTCTGCTTTTAATGGACCATTTTCGATTGTTTCATCGCTGCCAAATCTGATAGCAACATTTGTAAGAATGGGAACAGAATCATACGCAACATCTGTTGATTTGTTTAATAAATAAATGTAAATATTTTTCTTATTTAAAATTTTGTAGAACTCAGCAAGCCGGTAAAGATAAAAACCAACTACTTCTCTTTCTTCAAAGTCATGATAAACATCCGGCTCCCTTATTATATTTTTTAATGAATATAAATACCAGGGATAAATAACATCTTTTATATTGTCATTATCAGCAAGCTGTATATATAAACCATACATTGCCTGCTTTACCTGAGGGCTGTTTAAATCCATAGATGTAAAAATCGGTTGTATGTTTTTTGAAAATGCAGCAAAAATATTTGATTTTAAGTTTGGTGAGCGGCTTATTGCAATCAGTTTTTCAATATCTTTGAAAATTGTATTTGTTGTATCATAAATTGTGATTTTGTCGTATTTTTTTTCAACAAATTTAGCATAGGATATTGTATAAATCTGATTGTCCCCGCTTGTAAAAACATTTGCATTTTCAGGTAGAAATTTTAATATGTCATGCGGATAATTATAAGCAATAAAATTATTTGAGCGATTATTTTCCTGTAAGTTTTTTGGAATCATTACTATTGAAAGTATTATTATAAATAAAGTAATTAATAAAACAGCAGAATTATTAAATTTTAATGATAAATAAATATCAAATAAGATATAATAAATAAAGAATGCTGCAATAATATACGATGGTATAAAATATCTAAAAGCAAGCTGCAGGTCAGTATAATTACCATAAATACTTAATAATATTATGTTTGATAAGAATAAGGTTATGAGCAACCAGAAATATTTGTATTTATTAAAGAAACACTTTGCCATACCTAAAATTACTGCAACAAATCCTATTACAGAAAATTCTCTTATAATAAATTTAATTATTTCACTGAAAAAATAAATATAGCCCCTGATGTCCCTTGAAAACATCTTTTTGCTGTATTGTTTTTGTGTAATATAATTAATAAAATCATTTATTGAATTGATGTTTGTCCATTTTAAGATAAGTTCTGCCTGAGCTCTGATTATAAGATAAAGGTTAACAGAAAGACCGAACACAAAAAATACTACTATAGGAATCACCATTTTTTTAATGTTTTTGTTCTCGGAAATTACTATATAAATCCATAATATAAATGAAAATAAAACAAAAGATAAATGAACTCCTGTTCCGAGCCCGGTTAAATAAGCAAGTAAATTAAGAATTTTATTTTCTTTTTTATATTCAAAGTAATAAAAAAATAAAAAAAGAGATAACACACATAAAAACCCGTTTAAAGTATATATTCTTGCTGCAGATGACTGTGATAGTATTGTATAAGAAAACATAAAAACAAAAGCAACGAAGGATGGTAATACTAATTTAATAAATTTATTTTCCTGTTTTTTAAAAAATGAAATGTAAAAAATAAAAATAAGAACGACAGGAATTAAAGAGGCAAAAAAAACAGATAAAATATTAATTCTAAATGCAATATTTGCAAGTGGAATATATGAAAATATTTTTGCAAGAAGAATATATAAAGAAAATCCGGTTGGATGGGGAATTCCTAAATTATAAATCATTGATATTAGTTCGCCGCTATCCCCAAAATAAACAGAAGGCGACATTATACTTAAATATATACCAAAAGCTGATAAAAAAAACAATGTGCAAATATAAAAAACTGAAGATTTAAGAATTTTCATATTTAATATTTATTCTTTCTATATTATGAGTTTTTCCTGTTGCCTCATCAACGGTTAATATAACACCATTAAGATGAATATCACTATTTGCAATTTCAAATTTTTCCGGCAGACCTGTTAAAAATCTTCTTATGATAATATCTTTTTTTACTCCAATAACAGAATCAAAAGGACCTGTCATTCCAGCATCTGTAATAAAGCCGGTGCCGTTTGGCAGTATTCGTTCATCCGCTGTTTGCACATGCGTGTGTGTGCCAATTACAGCAGAAACTTTGCCGTCAAGAAAAAAACCCATTGCCTGTTTTTCTGATGTTGCTTCTGCGTGAATGTCAACGACTATTATAGGAGTTATTTTTTTAATTTCTTCTATGGCTTTTTCTGCTGCTTTAAATGGACATTCAGCTGGATCCATAAATATTCTGCCGTTTAAATTAACAACTCCGATTTTTAAATTTGAGTTATTAATGTTAAATATACCAGAACCCTGTCCGGGGACTCCTTCCGGTAAATTTGCAGGTCTTAATAAGATGCTTTCATTATTGATAAAAGTAAATATATCTTTGTTATCCCAGGTATGATTTCCCATTGTCATAACATCAATTTTATTTTCTTTTAATTCCTTAAATGTATCAAAAGTTAATCCAAATCCGCCGGCAACATTTTCAACATTTGCTATAGTAAAATTAATTTTTTTTTCTTTAATTAAATCAGGAAGTATTGCTTTGATACAATTTCTTCCTGGTCTTCCATTTATGTCACCGATAAATAATATATTTATCATTTGTTCTCCACAGAAGCAATTTTATTTTGCATAATCTATAGAGCGGACTTCACGTATTACCGTGACTTTTATTTGACCGGGATATTCTAATTCCTGTTCAATTTTTTTTGCTATTTCTTTTGACAACTGGAATGCCTTAAGGTCGTCAACAGAGTCCTGCTCAACTATTACCCTTATTTCTCTTCCTGCCTGAATAGCATACGTCTTGGCAACACCTTCAAAAGAAGAGGCAATTTTTTCTAAATTTTCAAGACGTTTTAAATAGCTTTCAAGAGTTTCTTTTCTTGCACCTGGACGTGAGGCTGATATAGCATCTGCTGCCTGAACCAAAACAGATTCAATACAATTAGGTGGGACGTCACCGTGATGCGAAGCAATTGCATTTATTACTTTTTCGTTTTCATTATATTTTTTTGCAATTTCAACGCCTAAAGCAACATGTGAACCTTCTTGTTCATGGTCTATTGCTTTACCTATATCATGGAGAAGCGCTGCTCTTTTTACAATTGTTGGATCTATTTTAAGTTCAGCAGCTATCATTGCTGTTATATGAGCCATTTCAAGTGAGTGATTAAGAACATTTTGACCATAACTTGTTCTATAGTGTAGACGGCCTATTAATTTAATCAACTCTGGATGCATATTTGTTATACCAAGTTCCATACATGCATTTTCACCTAATTCTTTAAGTTTTATTTCCATTTCTTGTTTGGTTTTTTCAACAAGTTCTTCAATTCTTCCTGGATGTATTCTTCCATCTGTTATTAATTTTTCAAGGGCTTGTTTTGCGATTTCTCTACGGACAGGGTCAAAAGCAGAAATGGTCACTGCTTCCGGTGTATCATCTATAATAAAATCAACGCCTGTCATTGACTCAAGTGTTTTTATATTTCTGCCTTCACGTCCTATGATTCTGCCTTTCATTTCTTCGTTTGGAAGCGGCACAACAGATATGCTAATTTCAGAAGTGTGGTCTGCAGCAATTCTTTGAATGGCAGTTGTTATTATTTCACGTGCTTTTTTTTCTGCTGCTTCTTTTGTCTCTTCTTCTATTTTTTTCAATGTGGCAAGTGATTCTTTTTTTGCTTCTTCAATAAGAGAATTGATAAGTTCGGCTTTTGCGGATTCTTTTGATAAACCGGAAATTGCTTCTAATTTTTTTTGTTGTTCATTAATTAATTTTGTTAAATTTTCTTCATTCTGTTTCAGTTTTTTTTCAAGTTCATTAATCTCATTTCTTTTTGCATTTATGTCTTTTTCTTTTTTATCAAGGTCATCTACTCTTTTGTCGATATTTTCTTCTCTTATTCTTAATCTTTTTTCAAGGTTAGATAATTCCTGTCTTTCTTCTTTTGTTTTTTGTTCAAATTCTGTTTGTGCTTTTAATAATCTGTCTTTTGCTTCCAGTTCGGCCTCTTTGATTATAGTTGCAGATTCTTTTTTAGCGTTTTCAATAATCTGATTTGCATAATCTCTGGCACTGGATATTTTACTTTCTGCAAATATTTTTCTTGCCAATACACCTATGACGATACCTAATAACAAAGAAATAACAATAAAAATGACTGTTTGTAACATTATTAAAACCTCCTGGTTTTTAAACAATTAAAAAGTAGATAAAATTATTGTGGAAAAAATCAAATACAGATAATATTAAAAACTAAATAGTTTAATAAAATAAAAAAAGATTTATTAAATAACTCTGTTTTCCTTTTATTGCATATTTTATATTTTATTAACATTTTTTCTTTTTTTCACCACAAAAATTTTAAAAATCCCCGCTAATGCCGTGAGAAGTTCAATTTTGGTCCCTGTATAAACAGGTGGGTGCCTAGCTGATTCATCAGGCTTCCTCCAGCATAGGGAGGCATGCACACAGTAATCAGGTTCCAGCTCCCGTTTAATTTTTGTTGGGCCAAAATCTGACTTCTACACCAACATTGCAGGGATAATTACTTTTTAATTTTTCTCTTAGTTTTATTTAAATAACAAAAAATGAATCGTTATATAAAAATATTATCATATATTTTTAAATAAATCAATTAAAAAATGTTTGAAAAAAGTTCTTATTTTTTGTAAAATACATTAACAGAATAAATGGGTGAAAAATTATGAATAATATGATAAAAATGATAGCGCAAAAAGCGGGAGTTTCAATAGATGTTGTTTTAAAAGTTATTAATGATGATATAGATATAACCCCTGTAGAAAAAAAAAGAGTTCTTGATGCAATAAATGAATTAAATTATAATCCCGAGTCCTTAACCGGCGATTTGGATAAAAGAAGAACAAATACAATTGCAATTATTACAGCATATCTTAATTCATTTTCTTTTTATGAAGTTTATCTGATAAATGGATTTGAAAAACAAAATATTGATCTTGGTAGAAAGTATATTTTAAATCAGTACTCAACAGGTGGTAATCAACAAAGAAAGAAAGAACTTTTAAAGGCAATTTTATCAGAAACTCTTGCTGATGGTGTAATATCTATGTTTTTAAAATTTGAACAGGATGACTTAAATGAATTAAAAAATAAAAATATACCTGTAATATTTATTGATGAAGAGGTAGAGGGATTCCCAAGTGTTAAATTGAATAATTTTAAGGGCGCTTATGATGCAGTCAAATATTTAATTGATAAAGGCAGAAAAAATATAGGACTTGTAGTTGGACAGACAAGTTCAGAAGGAGTCGGCATAACACCCATAGAAAGATTTGAAGGTTACAAAAAAGCATTGCAGGATAATAAAATTTCGTTCAATAAAGAAAATGTAATAGAAATTATAAATTACACATTTGAAGAGGGTGAACAGTCATTGCGAAGTTTTATTGAAAGAAAAATAAAACTTGATGCTATTTTTTGTGCAGCAGGTGATATGGTGGCATTGGGTATTATGGATGAAGCAGCAAAGTTAAATATAGATATACCACATGACCTTGCATTAATAGGATATGATGATATTAATATGGCTTCTATTTCTAAACCCGGATTAACAACAATAAAACAACCTATTGAAAGTATAGGAAGAACTGCTTTGCGCATACTTGATTCAATGATTGAAACAGGAAAAATAGAGCAATCAAAAATAATATTTGAACCAGAACTGGTTATAAGGGGAACGGCGTAATAACATTTACGATTTCCGGTTTACGTTTTACGATTTAAGAAAAGATATTTACGGTTTACGATTTCCGTTTTTCGATTCAGAAAACAAAAAATGTAGTTGTAGTGACGGAGTTCCATCCACGTCTAAAAGAAAATACGATATGTATGTAATTATGATAAAAACAAACAACGAGACAAGGGAAAATTTGAAAACTGAAAATAGATAATAGAAAATCAAACAATTCCCGATTTAATAAAGACATTTACGGTTTGCTCCGGTTTACGGTTTAAAAAATGAAAAAAAATGTAAAGAAATTATGGTGGCCAGACTATGTCTGGCAAATGTTTATTTAACAAACAGCAAACAGCAAAAAGCATTTGAGAATTGGAATAAATCAGGCAATTTGGCAATTAGCAAATCAGGCAATTAAAATAATTTACGATTTGCTGTTTTTGGTGTAACGCCTCAGTTATATGAGGTGATAATAAAAATAGAAAATCCCTCTTAATCTCCCTTTAGAAACTGTCCATTACCCATAAGTATCAAGAAGCAGGTATACCGCTGATTTTTTCGTAAAAAACGGTTGAGAAAAAGTCATGCAAAGAATTTACAGTCAAAAGTAGGCGAGGCTTACGCAACAACCCTTGGA